>JGI24005J15628_10001071_pt1 | contig 14882 bp, 17 predicted proteins | sample LinPmetageLP40_FD_15628 | JGI IMG/M metagenome (IMG submission 15628)
AGATATGTACATCATGTCTTTCAATAATAATCAACAAGCGGATAGACGCCTTGGATTCTTTTTGGGATCTGTTGCAGGAGATGCTACTACCGATGAAAGATTGTCTATCTTAGGTAATGGCAACGTTGGTATTGGAACGACGGCTCCAGCGCAAAAATTACAGGTGGACGGTGCTATAAAAGTTGATGATGATAGTTCCTATGAAGATACTGCCGATAATTTTAGTGGTGGAATTGTTTTCCAAACCCCCAATTACACAGAGTATCAGTGGAGGTGGAATGGTTTAGACGATCATGAAACTAACTTATACTGTGGATCTTATTTTATGGCTGAGATAGTATTTACTCAGCATCAAACAAATAGTGGTGTTGATATTAATCGACATTTACTAGCTAAGTGGGCGAATAATCATACGCACCATGAGTTAGAGACAATTCACGATAGTGGATCCACTTGGTCAATGACAACATCTATAAGTGCAACTGATCATAACCTAATTGCTACTGGAGCTAGCGGTAGTGGTGCTCATGGTCGACTGAGAATTGTAGAGAATTATGGTTCTGGCTCTTACTCTTTCTCTACACTTATGGTGAGAGTTTACACGGGTGCACTTAGTAACGTAACTCATACATACGGATAAGGAAATAATTATGGCAGACAATAGAACACAAATCGAGCATAAAGTATGCGAATTAATGAATGGTAAACTGTTTTTAGAAATTCCAGAAAACGGCACCACTTATGTTTATACACATGAAGATATTGAATATAATTTTATATTTGATACAGATCATTGGAAATTAGTAAAAGAATAGTATATAAATAAATAGATAATAGTTAAAACAAATATATGCCTCAATTTGTTTTAATCTAACTTAAGAGAGGCTACATAACTAATGCTAATATAGCAGGAAAGGCTACACAGCCTCATAGGAGATAAATCATGGCAGTAACTTGGAAAGTAATTCAAACCGAAAGAGAAACAACAAATAATGGCATTACAGTATGCCATTGGACAGCAACAGACTCAGAAACAGTGGGTTCAGGAGATGCAGCAGTAGTACATACAGGAAGTTCTTATGGCTCTTGTGGATTTACTCCGGATCATACCGATGGAGGCTTTACAGCTTATGCAGATGTAACAGAGGCAAATGCAGTAGCATGGGTAAAAGCATCTATGGGTGCTGATGAAGTCACTCGTGTNGAGACTTCTGTCGCAGCTCAGATTACTGAGTCAAAGACACCAACAAACGCATCAGGCGTGCCTTGGTAAGGCAATAAAAAAGGGACTTCACAGTCCCTTTTTTGTTTTATACAACTTCACCTTCTTCAGGAGCTTCTTCAGGAGTTGGGTTTTCCAACTCTGTTTGTAGTAGTCCTGTAAAGCCTTGAATACCTACTTCAATTTGGTCAAGACGAGCACGAGTTTGATTTGCTTGTGCTTGCATGTCTTGTACCTGTGATACTAGATACTTTGCTTTATCAGAGATTTCATCTACTTTGTACTCTTTGTCGTTCATAGTGATGGTTTGTACTTCGTTTTCAGTTACTTCAGTCATTATAATGTCCTTTATACAATTTCACAGGCTCCGCCTACACAGGCGAGTTCTTGTGATCCGGTTGTGTTATCTTCTTTTTCAAACTGAGAGAGCTCTTCCCAGTTTACGTTTTGTGGCATAGCCGCCACTAGCTCGTTGTATTGATTTTCATCAATATCTTCATAAGGGGCTTGTTGATATACATGGTCACTGGTAGGTAGTAAACTAATACCAGAACACATATCAAAGTTGTCCCAAATCCATTGTGCAACTTGTAAATACTCATTATCAGTATAATATACAGTCACACTCGGCTTATGTTCACACCAGTGATTCTGATATGCTTTCCATAAACCTAATTGTTGCATTGCTCCTACTTCTTTCACACAAGTACTTGTTTCAGGAGCTTTTACAGGAAAACTAAATACTACAGACGAAGGAGACATTACATCTTGTTCTACAGGAAACCCTGCTTGCTCCATATAGAGTGCAAGCGGATCTTTTTTGTCCGAACGTACTCTCCGAATGTAATGCTTAGAGAAACGAGGATGAATCCCGGAAGCACTATCAACGAGCTGAGACACAGTACCACTAGGCTTAACACATGTAATAGCTGCAGACTGTGCAACGCCAAGCTTCTCAGCCCACTCTTTATTTGTTTCAATTGACACCTCTCTCATTTCGTTCAACCACTGCTCTAATTGAGGACTTTCATGTCCTAGAACAGCATGATCCATAATTCCCGTAAGACTTACTCCAAGCAATGCCTCTTCTTCAGTATTACGCTTCCAGCGCACCCGTAGATACCTAAAGTCAGTAAGAGTAGATTGTAGAGTACCAATAATAGTAGCAATACGAGTCTTTTTCTTTAGAGTTTCAAGAGTATCATCGGCTCGAACAACTACTTCAGACAGGTTACAAAACTCATTACTTCGTAGAATAATCTCAGAACAAGGGTTAGTACCAAAGTCCTGATCTGGGTCTCTACGACCATTACGAGCTGCAATCTTCTGTGCGGCTATACGACTAAATAGTCCTCTTTCTCCTGCTTTACTTTCATACAAGTTACGCATCTCGTTAAGGTATGCTTCAAAATCAGGCTTCTCAGTATATGCTACAGAGTTGTTTGCTAGGCGACGCTGACCTTGGTCAACCCACCACTGCCCTGACTTAGCTTTTGACATACGTTGATCTGAAAGATTTGAAAGACTGATCAATGCCGATCTTCTTACTCCTCCAACAACTACAATGTCAGCTACTTTACATACTACATCGTGACACTCAATACTTGTAAGTTTACGACCTGCTGCTTTCTGAAATACTCCTGTACAAAAATGGAATAAATCAATCAAAGGCTCAGGTCCACTTGCTCTACCACCAAAAGTTTTAAGTCTAGCTCCAGCTGGACGTACTCGGCTCATGTCCCACTGAGGTAATTTACCTGCATAAAGCATAGCAATTAGCTCACGGAAAGCACTCGCCCATCCTAGCTTACTGTCACTTACTACAATAGTAGAACTTGTTTTGTGGAATGTTTCAGCTACTTCGGGTAGTTTATTAATAAAATTACGTTCTACACTGAAACCTACTCCAGTTCCGCACATCAATACATACATGAGCTCATCGAATGCTCGTGGATGATCAATGTGTAAATAACTACAGTTAAAGCCTGCAACGTTATCACGTTTCAACGCTTCGCCTGCTGTCATCATACATCTCATAGAGGGCATTACCTCTAGAGCATTAATTGCTTCATATATTTCTTGTCCTTCATCGTCTGTCAACTGCTCTCTTTCTTTAAAGAAGTCAACATATCTGTGACATGTTTCGTCCCATGTCTCTCTACGACCTTCACTTTCTAGCCATCTGGCATAACGGCTTTTGTGAATAAAACTTTGGTATTGGTCCATTAGCCCATTCTCTCCTGTATATCAGACAAATTGTCTGCTCCGATTGCGTCATCGCAATATGTTATTAAATCCATCAATTCGTAGTTTTTTAGTAAAACTTCTGCATTCTGGTTTAGTTCTTGAATATACTTATAACTACCATCTATAGGTATGTTATCGTATATATTCATTGCATCGCCGTAATCTCGTATAAGCTGTTCTGCTCGCTTCGGGCCTATGCCATTAATTCCTGGGACGTTATCTCCTTTATCGCCTGTAAGACATTTGAAAGAAATATATTCTTCAGGTGATACGTTGTAGTGTTCGCTCCAGTTGTTTATTGTTACTTCTTTTCGAGTAACGTAAGAAAATCTACTTACTCCTTCTTGTATCAATAGATCCCAATCTCGGTCACTTGATACTAGCCATATTTCATCTAAACCGTACTGCTTCTTTTGCTTTACAAGGTGGGCAGCAAGATCATCTGCCTCTACACCCTTAAAACGAAGAACAGCAAACTCTTCTGATAACAGCTCTAAAGTCTCTTCATACTCTTCAAAGAAGTCAATAAATGCTTGCTTCTCTGCTTCTGTTTGTTCAGCGTACTTATCTTTTCGATTTTGTTTGTANTCTGGTAATATCTCTTTTCTATAACTAGAAGANCCCCAATCTGCTGTAATAATTATATTACCACAGTTGTAAGAATTTGCTAGAGATTTTACTGTTTCTACATACTGCTCACGAAAATCTGTTCTGCCCTGATGTTTCCAGCGAAAAGCTAAGTTTAGTGCGTCTACGATTAGAGTTGTGCCTTCGGCACCTCCAATGCGTTCATTAAAATTAAAAGCCACTTATAAACTCCACTTTCTCACTTGCTAACCAATCTTCTGCTAGTATAACGTAACAATTCAAGAACCGAATATACAGATACTCATCTGTGTTTTCTGGTTTCATTTCTGTTACTACAAATACCTTTGATCGATCATATTTAAAAAATAGCATAGGCTTTTGATCGCCTCCTGCCGCTTGTATTACAATTTTCTTCCACCAACGAATAAGATTATTTGTCTTTGGTTGTGTGAATATTTTATCCGTAAGTGGTGAATCTCTGTAATTTTTTACCTCTATACAATAAAAGTTTCTCTGATTGGGGACATATAAGTCCCCTTTCAGATATTCGAGAGCACCCGAGGCAGGTACTCTTTCGAATTTCAATCCGGTAGCTTCTCGAAGCATATCACGTACTAGATACTCTCCCCTTGCTCCCTTTGCTCTTGAGTCTACCATATTCTTCCTCGCTTATGCCGCATCCACTACATCGGCTATTTTTTACGACACTTATAACGAGATATCCGCATTCGTGCCTCCAATATTCGTCCGCAAGCTTGGCTCCTTCAACTACATTCCACCATTGCCTACGTCTGCCAGCACTCATGCTAGAACGACCGAGAGATTGTGCCAACAAAAGAGTTCTCCTCATCTGTTGTAATATACGATACTCCCCAATCAAAACCTTGCCAAGATAAGCCATAACCAGCTTCTATGTAGTCGCCGTCAAACTCTTTGCCAAAAATTCCATAAGTGCTATAAAAACCATTCCATTCGGCAGTTACGGATGTAAAATCATAATCCATACCACCTTCTCCATCCCACGTTCCTATACTATGTCCTAGAGATAAAAACTTATAATCAATACCTAGATTTACTTCTTCATAAGTCTCGTCAAAGTCTCCAGTATAGTAATAACCTGTCATACCTGCTGAAAATGCTAAATCTTCGATTTCCCAAGTATAAGAACCATATACATCTACTTCGGCTCCGTCTCCTACGTCAGCGGTCCAAATACCTGCATTCAAACCTCCAACATCTAAATCTACTCCTGCGCTAAACGATTCTTTACTTTGAAAGATACCCCGATAATGATACTCGGTGGCGTATCCGGCGTTCATTGATACTTCTGCCGATGCTATAGATGCTCCTAGCAAACATAGCGGTACTAATAACTTTTGCATTTAATTCTCCAATATGCTGATGTTTCCATCCTTAACGACTTCGATTTTCTCGAGTAAAGGATGCGACCAGCCATGTGAGACTATGTAGGTATTCATATCTTCTCGCAATAGAACCTCCACCAGTTTCTCCCTTCCTTGATCATCGAGGACGTTGGTTACTTCGTCTAAAAANAGTATATTGATTTTAGACTTTGAAATACTACTCATTAGCTTACGAATTGCTATTAGAGTAGCGGTGTTTACTCTTGCTAATTCTCCAGAAGAAAGGGCTAGAATATCTACTACGTTACCATTATCGGTAATTTCTACATTGAGTTTATCGTTTGAAACAACAAATTCAAGAGTAAAGCGACCATCAGACAATTCGGCCAAGTACTCATTTGCCATCTCTTCTAGCTCTCCAACTAGATTTTCTATCTTGTATGCAAGTAAACCGTTTGTGCTAAAAGACTTCTTGAGTATATCAAGCTCTGACTCTAGCTTTTGGTTTCCTGCTAACTTACCATCATATTCTTCTTGTTGTTCGACAAATTCGGCTGTTTGCTCTTGAATAACTTGAATACGAGTATTTATCTTTGTTCGTCTTTCATTTTCTGCCGCATTATCTGCGAGGTCTCTTTTTGCCTTCTGTAGTTTACCTTGAAGATTCTGTAACTCATCGTCAAGCTTGTACTTATCCAATATATTTCGAGGTAAACTTTGGTCGAAAGATCGTAACAAATCTTCCCAATCCTTCTGCGCTTTGACGTTTCGCTCAAATTCTGCATTGTTCTCTTTAATCTGTATAATTCGAGGTTTAATCTCACTTATTCTCTCCAAGGCTTCTTCATACTTTCTGCGTTCCACATCAATCATCGCCTTCTCTGCCGAAACATCGATAGGTTGCTTACAAGTGGGACAAATTTCTTTTAATTCTTCTAACTTTTTCAGAGTTCGTTGAGCACCCGTAGCGACTGCTTGTACTGATCCTAACTCTGATTGTAACTCATCATAAGACTCATAGTCTCTTATAACTGAGTTCTGTATCTCTGCAATATTGATTTGATCGAGCAGTGACTTGTATTGATTATTTGTAGTAATTTTTTTATTTTTTTCGGAGATATTTTCAATCTCTGCCATTAAAGAACTTAAAGCCTTCTCATCATCAGATGTATCAATTTCTAAATCCAACATGGGCAGTATGGTTATATCACTCAATTTATTTGTTTCTAACCATTTTTCTACTGTTGCTAACTTCCCTGCTATCGTAGCAGACGTATTCGATACCTCTCTCGAAGCACTTTTAAATACATCAAATAATTCAACGTACTTTTCGAGGTGTAACAAGTCTATGAGAAACTTCTTACGGTTTGCATCTGTAGCTGTTAAAAACTGCAAACTCGCATTTGTATTTTGATATACTAACTGCGAGAATGTTTTAAAGTCAACTCCGAGAACTTCTTGAATATTCTTATATGTATTTGTAGCCGTGTGGCTAGAGATATCAATACTATTCTTTTCGAGTTTTACTTTTATACTTGTCTTTCTGTTGACAGTAATTTCATACCTATCTTCATCTTTCGTAAAAGAGAGATAGATGTTATAACCATCATTCACATAACGATTGGGAATGTCTGCTTTTTTGATACCTTTTGAGTTTTTATTATACAATGCCTCTTCAATGATTAATGGAATGGAGGACTTCCCCATCCCATTAGTACCAAGGATCTGTGTAACAGTATTGTCGTTTAATTGTAACTCATTACCAGCACCATAACTAAAGCAGTTATCCCATTTCAACGTTTGTAGTGTAATCATTGTATGTTCCTATGATGTCTGGTATTTTATCAGGGTTTATTTCGAGTATATAAGTTAGATACTCTATTAACTCTTCTTGTATCGTCATCTCTTTATCCATGATAAGAGATGCTTCTGACTTTCGTTTTACTACTTTCTTGTCAAGAAGTTCTGAGTTCTTCACTCCTGCCAAGTCTTGTATATTCCCTTCTACCTCGTAGATCGTATGATCAAACTCTGTTGGAAGCATCTCTTCACTACTTGTTACAGTCTTTCGAAGTAACTGTGGTAAACGAAACTCTTCCCACATCCAGCTCCAGTCATTCTCATTAATCAGTATGTACCCTGTTCTTTACTAGATTTCTATGGAATGAAGTAGTCATTGGACTACCTGGGTATACAATATTTCTTTGTGTATTGCTATGAGAGTGCAAGTCTCCTGCGAATACAACAGGGAAGTCTTCGAACATATCTAAGTTGACTTCCGGTTTTACGTGTGGTGGTATCTCTCCTCTGACGTGCGTAAACAAAGGCTGTGACGTATTAAAATGTTCAATTGCACCTTTTCTGTGTAAATCTGCATAAGGTAATATACCATATCCAAGATCATGATCAACGTAGGATATATCTACTACATTGATGAGAGGGTTGATATCCCGTGAAACCTGTTTAAGCTGGGTAAAGAAAGTTTTATTTTTCTTTGTGGCTTCGTGGTTTCCATCATATATAATAGTAGGAATCTTCACTCCTCGAATAAACGAGAAGTAAAGCTCCAACTCTTCCATGTTCGGTAGACGATCAAAGAGATCTCCACCGATGATGTGCATATCACACTCTTTCTCTAGTTCATAAACTTGCTCAAAGAACATTTTATAACGGTTTGTAGCCCACTTTACTGGTACATTTTTCTGTCCCAGCTTTATGTGCCAGTCTGCCGTGAAGAGAATCATCCTACATTGAACTCCGCATCTAAGGCTTCGTCATCAGTTTCGTCACCGTGGTTACGAACTCTGTCAAGCAACTCTTTTTGAGCATCTGGAGTAGGACGAGACATAACATCATCCATAGACTTCAAGTCTGCAATGGATGCTAATTCGTCTTCTGTAAGCGCACGAGGCTTGCATTTCAGTGCTTGTAGCTGATATTCTACATTGTAAGGAAGTGGCCCAGTCTTTACTCGCTTGAAACAAATGTCCCAGCCAGTAGTAGCATCAGTAGGATCACCGAGATCTTCTGCGGCAGTAATAATTTGCTCCCACAACTTCTTCTTTAGGTTTACTACTTTGAGTTCACCGTTATCAATGCACTGAGTAGCATAGCTCCAGCCACATTTTAGGTCAGGATAGTACTCTCGTACCCAATCCTTTTCTTGATTATTAAATCTCTCAGAATTTCTATCAAAAGATAGACATTCCATAGGGATATTTTTGCCATTCTCACCTTGAATCCAGTAGACATAGCGAGCTAAGATGTCGCCAACGATACGCATTTTGTTATCGCCGTCTTTGTATTGAAAGGTATTGATGGATGATTTTTGGGCTCCGCCCGTTTGCTTATTAAATGATAGTGCCATTAGTGTATAGTCTCCAGTGTGACTTCTTCATATATAAATGTAATTTCTTGGTCATCTACAATGAGTAGCCTGTTATCGTTAATTTGTTCTAGAGGCACTGGACAATGCAGTGAATCTAGTGTGGTTTTATAAGAAGCTATGTAATCTGCGTAGCTTCGCAAAGAAGCGAGAGCGTAGTAGATACAAAGTTCTTTAGATGTGTACTTATAGGAATGGTACAGGAGCAAGTCTCCGTGAAGAAGAAAGCTGGAACCTGTAAATTTTTTATTAGAGTATTTATATATACGATCATACTTGTTTTGTGGAATCTGTTCATTTACTAACATTTCCATTATCAAGTTGCAGGTAGCAATATTGCCCTCTGCCGTATCATAAACCTTTTTCCAATCAAATAAGAGCATATATTATACTTTGTTTTTACCAAGTTGTCAAGAATTATTTTTCTAAAGGTACTTCATGTTCCAGCCCTGCTTCATATAGAACCCGACACGATTTGAGGCTTGTTTTCGAGCCGTATTTCCTTTCAGGTGTATATCAATGATAACAGGATCAATCTTACCTTCCTTTTTACGAATCACTCGCCCTACAAGCTGTGTGAGCAAGGGCTCGTTATTTACAGGCGTACCAAGTATTAAACAACTAAGTGTATCTACTGATATGCCTTCAGAGAAGATTGCTTGCGTTCCATAGAGTATATTTGAATCCCCGTACAGAATCTTATCTACAAGCACTTCTCTTTCTTCATGCGGAACGTCACCAGTTACGCAAATTGCTTTCTCTCCCGTAAGTTCTGCACAGGCTTTGAGAAAGCTCACACGATCACTTACTACTAGAACTTTATGCCCTCTTGCGGCGTAGGCCGCCGCTAGCATGGAAACAGTGTGTCTATACTCTTCATCGTTCGCTAACTTTGTTACTCTGTTTGCCCACGGTATTCTTGAACCATCCATAAAACGAATATCGGACGGTACAATGTGTACTACAGGGGTCATATAGTTTTCTTTTGGTGGTTTATAAACAGTATTACCAAAGTAATCTCTGAACACAACGTGTTTACCATCCTTTCTTTCTATAGTCCCCGATAGACCTATCTTATATCTACAGTAATTTGTATCTAGTATTTTGGAAAAGGTCGGACTACTAACATGATGCATCTCATCTAGTATGACTGTCCCAAACTCTTTACGAATCTTGTCTACGTTTCTGTATAAAGTTTGTGTATTCCCAATTACGATAGGAGCATCAAGATCAAATTGACCACTGCCTATGATGCCTGCTTTAATTCCATAGACTTTTTCTACCTCTTTTGCCCACTGATTTCGTAGAGGGACAGTGTGAGTAACAACAAGTGTCTTTTGACCAAGCTTACCAGCGATAGCTAAACCTGTAAAAGTCTTTCCCCAACTGACCCATGCGTTAATTATAGAGTTGTCTTCGATTGCGTCATAAACATCCTTTTGACTTTGTCGTAACTCAAACTTAAACTCAGGAAATTCTACAGACTTCTTTACTCGCTTATCTACTATTTCATAGTGCTCTGGTATTAAATCCGTGCGCCCTATAGGTAGAGATACTAACCCGTTACGAATTATGCCCATGTTTTTAATCACTTGAGGCGGATCGAGNGGGTTGTGCGAAGGAATTACATATGTAAGCTCTTTATCAATAGCCTCTTGTAGTTNAGCACTACAATCCATATATATTCTGTGACTTATAACTGCTTTCATAGATTAAGTTCGTTCTTTGCAATGATGTATTGTTTTACAAAATCAGATCGTACAATATCTTCTACTTCAAATTCTATGAACGTGAATCTCTCCATTCGTTTTAGAACTCTGATAAAATCTTGTAGTCCGTTTGCTTTTAAATCTGCCTGTCGAAAGTCTCCACAAAACATAACTCTACAGTTCTCGCCAATACGAGTAATGATTGAGTCTAGCTCATGGAACGACATATTCTGACACTCATCTATCATAATTACAGCGTCTCTGAGTGTTATACCTCGTATAAAAGAAGTTGTCATAAAGTGTACTAGCCCTTTATTCTTGAGAATTTCATAAGCATCTCCTCGACTGAATAAATCATTTGCTATATCTTTATAAGGTTCTTCATATACAGAAGCCTTTTCTTTTTCTGTTCCGGGCAAAAACCCGATATCTCTAGTAGGAACAGCACTACGAATAATGACAAGGCTTTGGTATACTCCTTTTGCCATGTCATCGTAGGCAAGGTATGACGATATAAATGTTTTACCTGTGCCTGCTAAGCCGTGTAAGACTAAGTTTTTTGTTGACTCAAATGCTGTCAACTGGTTTCTGGTTAAGGGGTCGATTTCTCGCAACTCTAAACTAGCGCCTGCAAGAGTTTTACGTCTTTTAGCCATATTATACTTTTCTTCTTGTGTCTTTGAGTTTCTTTTCAGAATACTCGTAAAGCATCCAAGGTAGTCCCCGTAGATGCAGAACCCCTGCCCATGTATATCCTACTTCGGGAGGGCGTGGTACGGTGAAGGGAGCATTATGTCCTTTCACCCATATCAATGCCGCAGTATCTTTTCGTACTACTTTATTGATCTTTAAATACTTTAGAGGTAACATAAGACTCTTTTCATATATGAAAGGTCGTCCTGCATTATCTATAAAATACTTTGTACTTTGTTTTAGTAATCCATTTGGAGATGAAACCATCTTTTTGAGTTCATACAATCCGCCATGAGGTGTCTGTACTCTACGAGCGCCAAGAGTCTCTCCTGACTGATTCTTATCATCGAGCAACAAACCATTGAGATAAAGTAAACCATCGCCAGCATCCCAGTTTCCCGAATCTAAAAGGAAAACTGGAAATACTAGCTTATGTAAATTTTTATATCCTATCACCATACATTTTCTCGAACTTACCGCCAGAGTAATCTTCGTGTACAATCTCAAAGTCACAGCCTACGGGAGCTCCTGGAATTGAAAGCCCTCTGTCCATTTGTATATATGATGCTAGCTTTTCCATATACTCTTCTATTTCTTCTTCTGGTACTTCTGCTAATATTGAATCGTGTACTAACGCAAAGATACGTGCTTTCTTGTTGTTTGCTTTTATCCAAGCATTCATGTCTATGGCACCGAGAAGGTTAATATCACTAGCAGCAGACTGCACCAAAAAGTTAAGACCAGACCTAACGCTATGGCTCTGGATGCCTTTGTCTGTCGAGGCGACATTTGGTAATCTCCTTTTTCTTCCGAAGAAGCTGTAAATAAACCCGTTCTGCTGGATGTATTTTTGGTTGTCTTCTATCCACGATTTTAGCTTGTGGAACTCTTTAAAGTAGTCATCAATAACCTCTTGTGCTTCATTACGAGTAAAAGGTTTACCACTATCTTTTGTTACTTGTTCACTGATCTTATTTGCACCTGCTCCGTACATAATACCAAAGGTTACAGCCTTAGCTGCTTGTCTTTGCATACTGTATAGTTCTGCTACTTGATCTACTTCACAAGGTAATTTAAATACTTTGTGTGCAATCGCAGAGTGGAAGTTACCTCCAGACTTGAATACGTCCATAAGTGCTTTATCTTTTGCAAGTACTGCGGCTACATACACTTCCGCAGTAGTTAAATCCATTGCAACAATCTTACTTCCGGGAGCTGCTTTGATACATCCCTTAACGATTGGATTATCTCTAGGCAGTTGTTGCATGTTAAGCTTACCACTAGAACTGAGCCTGCCGCTAGTAGTGCCATGAAGGTTAAAACCTGTACGTAACCTGCTATCTCTATCCAGTTGAGGTAAGATTTTGTCCAAATAAGTATTTTTAATTTTGGATTTTTGTCGTATCTCAAGAATAAGTTTGGGGATATGTGATTGCTCTGCAAGTTCTCCGAGTACTTCTGCATCTGTAGAGTGCGCTCCCGTGCCAGTCCGTTTACCAGTCGGGCGTAGCCCCACAAAGTCGAACAGAAGACTACGAAGTTGAACAGTACTATTAGGGTTAAAATCTTTTCCATTGATCTCCTCAAATTTACGAATGGCAGGTTCTTTGTACATATCGACCACAGCTTCATCAATCTGCTCTTGCATAAGAGACTGAGACTTTACTAATCTTAGTTTGTCAAAGGGTACGCCATTATCTTGGACGTCTGTTAAGAAACGACATCCTGGTATTAATATATTGTCGTATACTTTTGCAAGTCTTTTATTTTGTTTGATCTTTACAAACTTCTCATAAATTAGATACGTTACTGCCGCATCCATACCTGCATATAATTTCATAATGTCAAAAGGAATATCTCCCCAACTGAAATCATTTTTTAGTATACCATTCTGTTTACGATAGTTATCTATCCAATCATACATTGGTTTCTCGTAGTCACCATAGATTGTATACTTCATTGCTAGCTGCTTTAGACCATGTGTACCTGGATTCTCATCTATGAGATAATGCAGTAGCATTGTATCCTCGAAGCGAGGAAACTCAAAGTTGAAATGATACTCAAAGAATGCCATATCGAACTTTGCATTGTGAAAGATTACTATCTTTTTATCAAATAATTCTTGTAGTAGTGCTTCTGTTGTTTCATCAAAACACTCTGTATCTACATAAGCGCCACGGTCTCTTTCATAGGAAAGACTAAGTCCTAGCATATGTCCATCACGAGGATATAATCCTGTTGTCTCTGAGTCGAGAGCAATATAAGGACTAGGAGCGTCAATAGCTGCTTGAAAGAAAGCGTTGGCTTCTTCTGTGTCTTGTATGCCCCACGCATTGTAAGTAGTAATTACTACATCTTCTTTATCACCAGTTATGTACTCAAGTATACTTTTCTTGGAATCATCCCAAGTACGTTGAGCTTCTGGCTTAAATGCAAGCATGGCAGGGTTTATGACAGGCAGAAACTTTTCTTCTACTTTCTTGCCTGAGTATTCTGTGACTGAGTTTACAGGAGTGAAGTACTTGAGTGCATCACTTCCCACGAGAATAAGCCAGTCATATGCATCGATGTCTATCTCGATGTCACAGTCTCGTTTTAATACTTTCTTGATGTTTGGATCTGAACACAGTTGATACTGGTCAAATTCAAACTCATCATCAAATTCTTTCTTAAAATTAGTTCTACTTGGTTTAGTTTCTACTAATGCAACTTTAGGCATATAATTTACTCTTTAGTTTTTGTACTGTTTGTATGGGCAATGCCCCAGGATCTCTGTCTTTGAGGCATACATTTCTTGAGGCTAAGCCTACTCGCTCGGCCATTTCTTTTACATCTTTTGCAGCATTCTGTCCTGCATCATCTCCATCAAAAAAGATGTCAATAGTATCTACACCTTGTATTGATAGCATTCGTAACTTATCTTCATTGATATTCTTTGTTCCAAAGCAACACACTGCATTCTCGAGTCCTTTGTCCTGTAGATTAATCATATCAAATATACCTTCTACTAGTATAACTGAACCTTGTATCGGCTCTACTATAGGGTATAAAGGCATCTTCGCACCCGCAGGCGAGATCATATACTTAGGTGTTCCACCTGTAGTATGACGACCATTGAAGGCTACAATACGTCCTGATATATCTCGTACTGGAAATACTATTCTTCCTATATGATCGGGATCGTGGTGTTGAAAAGCCTCGAACTTCTTATAAGTCTCAGGCTTAATGTCCCTCCAGTTACCTGTGTAGGGAGCTAAATTCCTTGGAAACGACAAACCAATACTTTCAGACCTTTTTGATTTAATATTTTTCTTTAACAACTCTCTTCTTACTTGTAGGTGGTTTGCCTTCTCTCCAAAATGTGTAAAGATATTTCCTTTGAATCCGCATGAGAAACACTGAAATATACCTGTTATACGATCAATACGCATACTAGGGTTTCTGTCCTCATGATCGGGGTTAAGACAGCTCACTAAACAATCTCCTCCTTTTGGTATAAAATAAACACCTCTGGAAGTAAGTAACTCTTCTACTGTCATCTACCGATATCCTGTACGTTATCTCTACTAATTAATTGATATGCACCTTTGTTATAGGCAGGTGCAATCGTATACTTTGAGCTTAATTCATGTCTGGCATTTACTGTCGTATCTATACTACTTATATCTACGGAT
>JGI24005J15628_10001074_pt1 | contig 14872 bp, 31 predicted proteins | sample LinPmetageLP40_FD_15628 | JGI IMG/M metagenome (IMG submission 15628)
TCTTCATTCTTTACATCATCAGGCATTGCTTGTGTCGGTTGATTAAAAGGAATATTTAGGGGAATATTTTTAGGGGGATTTTTCAATAGGTCTTTTAATAATGTATATGACTTATGATCTTTACCATATCTCAATTGAAATTCTTCATGTAAATGTGACCACATTTTATACAACCAGTAATAATTATAAGCATTGTTTCTAACCCATACTGCACTTGGATGATGTAGATGACAAGCCTTGTAGATAGTTGCTTCTTCATTCTTATTTTCTAATCTGAATCTGGTAACTTTTCTACCTGTCTTTGATTTAGCGATATACTTAACGCCGTCAAGCATTCTGTGAGCAGTTGACATGAGTTGAGCATACTCGATAAGCATTTTAACAACGTGTTTATCTAGGTGCATTTCTGCACAAATTTTTGGATCTTTATGTAAATAAAATATATTCATGTCTTTAGTATATCATTTTTTATCAGCTTTGTCAACCCTATAAAATGTATATTTTAATGTAAGTTCTTCTCCTTTTTTGATGTTTTTCAAAGCAATAAGATTCCATTTCTTAGTATAACGTTCATCTCTAAGTACTGTCCTGACGCAATTATTATCATCTGAATTATTAACAAATCCACCTAAAGGAGTTCTAATAATATTATCGTTAATTTTGATATGTGATGTGCCTAAATTAGTTCCTTGAGATATACCTTCTGTAGCAAAGAGTCCTAAACCTTCAATAGGTGATTGTTTAATTGTTAAACTATCTGGTAGTGGTCTATATGTTTTTTGTAGTTCATCAACAATTTTATGATATTCTTTTATGTCTTCGTCTTCCATCATTTTTTATATTTCCTTTTATTAAGTCTAACCAATGCTTCTAATTTACGATCTAACTTACGAAAACCAACATATAATAATATAAAGGAACATATTAATCCTACTGTGAATAAAGTCTTTATCATTGTTTTTCTAATTTTCTTATTTCACCAATAACTTTAATAACTCTTTTATCGTAATCTGGTGTAGTTGAATATTTATCAAGTGTTTTAATTAATCTAATTGGATCATTAGTTATTAATCTTAACTGTCTAAATTTTTCATAAGCAGGGTGTTCATTTAATATTCTAATATATTCTTTTACACTATCACATTTACTAGCGAATACTCTAACTCCCCAACCAGGCCATTTTTCAACGTCCATTAATAACATATGTGGTGTATTTTCATTCCAAGTTCTAATACCAAATAGATTATTACCTTTAATAGCAAATCTACTTTTACCCCAAGCAGACTCTAAAGCTGCCTGACCTATAATCATTTCATATGGTACTCTTTTGTCTTTAGGTATTGTAAAGTTCACATAATTAATACATTTATGCATTGATGCTACAAATTGTATATCATTATTATAAACAAATTCAGGTTCTTGTAAATCCATTTCTTTAATTTTATTTACATAATATTTGTCTAGTTTAGTGTTAACATTAGATATTGCTATTCCGTTAGGATAAAATGTACCAACACCAAAAGCAATTGCCGAAAGTACAAATAAAACAGAAAACATTTTAAGTACAACTAAACTTTTATCTAAGAAAGTCTTCACTTTTTTATCTTTAATCATTATTTCTCTCCATTAAGTTTTTTAATAGTATCTTCTAATTCAAAAATTTCATCATCTATAAAATCTAGTTTTTCTTGTGATGTAGTAATTTCCTTTTCTTCTTTTAGATCAGTAATTTGTGTTTCTAAATGTGTTGTTTTACTCAATTCTACCTTCCTTTACAATAGTTTTAAGGTCTTTAATTGTTTTCTTTTTATCTATCATTAGTTCATACCAATAAAACTTAACTTTATCCTCGTTAATTGGACCAACTATATCAATATCATATTTTTTTTGAAAATTTAATAAACCTTTTAAATATAATTTTACAATATCATCTAATCTTTTTTCATATTTGCCTTTAGGCATCATTTGAGTTCTAGTTTGACCCTTATTTTTTATTAGTAATTTTAGTATTTCTTTTTGTTTATAATTAAGTTTCATTATGGTTTTTTATTTATTTCGTCAAGTGATTTCTGTAAAGATGTTAATTTTTTTGGTTTTTCTTCTTTATCGCCATAATGATATGCTAAACCTAATACAACTATTGACAGCGTTGTTCCTATAAAACCTAATAAAAATCCTTCTTCTAAAGTCATTATTTTCCTAACGATTGTTCTGTTTGTAAATTTAAAGCGATATCAATATCTGATTCTTCTTTTTCATCTGCGTCAGTAGAAAGTTCAACGTCTCCGTTTTCTTTAGCATTTTCTAAACCATCATATTCGTCATAAACTACTTTAGCAACATATTGAGTTGAATCTGAATCTGTATAGTTAGCGTCTACCATATAGGTTTCAACACCATTTTTTGTTTCAGTTAAGTCTTGATTGATTTTAGAATGATCTATTCCGTTATCTGTTAAGATAGCATCAGCCTCATCTTGGGTTTTAGCAAGAACATCTTGTTCAATGACCAATGTATAGTAAGTTTTTTTTCTGTAAAGATTTTTACCTAAATCTTCTTTGTTAATCATAATGTCTGTTATTTTATTCATAATGTATTATCCTTTTCTTTTGTTTATAGTACTATAATACACTATTTTAACAAGGAAGTCAAGTACATAATGATATTAAAAACCTAGTAAAATCAACGTTTTTTGATTTATTACGTATTAAAAAACCCTTATAAATCAATGACTTAGAGGCGACTAAATACGTTGAAATACAAGGGTTTTAGGGTCTTAATGATGAAGTTTTTAGTTTATTTTCATAAAGTCATCATCCCAATTGAATGCTTCTTTTACTAGATTCGCTGTAAACCCTTTATATTCATTATTAATTTTTTTGTCTTTAACTACACATAAAAACTTAGCTTCTTCTGCGTGTAGACCTTCTAACATTTGAATAAAAAGTGTTTCTCTTTTTGTTGATGATAGGCTTTCGTCACCACCTTTTGTAAATAGATATAGTCTTTTTGCTTCTTGACTTAATATACTATGATCTGTCCCTAATGGAGCGTCATTAGGAGTATAGGGTACATCACCTTTTGGTAATAACCATTCTACACTTGGTGAAAATGCACCTTTTAAAACCTGTCTTAAAGCTACTGAGTCATGATCTTTCAGTACTTTTAATTTTCTAGGTTTGTCTTTTGCATTATTTATTTTAGCAGCAATTTCGTGAAATAAAGGAGGTATTGCTCTACCAGCGTTTGATAGTGCCATCATTCCTCTCTTACTTGCTAATGCTGGGTGTGATGCTCTTGGTTGTTGTACTTGTTCGTTTTGTGTTTGCGTTTGTTGTTTTACCATATCGGGATTCGCAATAGTCCCATCTGGATTTCTTCTTATAATAACCATTTTTTTCTCCTTAACAGTTCTTTCGAGGTTTAAAATTCATCTATAACCTCAATTAAAGTTTTAAGTTTTTTTGTTATAAAGTAGTTCAGTATTTTATCTCTACTCGCCACTTCTACATCATTAAACTCACGATTTATCTTGTCTTCTAATTCCTGAGGAACACAATTCAAATCTATTAACGTTCTATTCCGATCGTAATTTTTTTGTTCTTGTTCTGTAAATGTAGGCAAAACCTCATTTACCCATGATTCTATTTTCTTTTTGCTTAAAGGAGTTTGTCTTCTACCTTCAATAAAAACATTATCATCTGATAGAACATTAGGTATACCATCGCTTCTATCACCTTTTAGTATATGCTCTTTAATATATAGACTTGGATTTTCATCTTTGCCTACAAATTTATTAAGCACAGGATTGTATTGTCTTATTCTTTCATTATGTAATTGTATAAAATCTTTATCGCCACTTAGTATTAGTGTCTTATCTTTTACTTGTCTGCATAGAACAGCAATTATATCATCAGCTTCTGCTGTTTCTAATTCTAGTACCTTGTAAGGCATGAATGCTTTAATTTCTCTTTTAACAGTACCTAGTATATCAAATATAGTTTCCCAATCATGTTCTGATTTTGCTCTATTTGCTTTTCTACCTGCCTTGTAATTAGGAAATGATTGTCTTCTCCATACATTTTTACTATCACAAGTAATGACCATTTCGCCGTATTCTTTTCTAAACTTTTTATTATGGCCTCTAAGACTATTTAGTACCATATGTCTAACGAGGTTCTCACTTAACTCCATATTATCTCTACTAAGAGTAACCATCAAGTTAGAGATCATTATTTGGTTTAAATCAACGATAATCATACTATATTATAACATAATCCTTTTAGGTTGTCAAGGGAGGTTCTGGTGGTTTTATCGATTTTTTGGTAACAAATATCTTACCATAATTTAAATCGGTAACTTGTTTACCACCAGGTAGTGTAGTTATTTTAGCAAGACAATCGGTAACATTTTGCATTGGATGTTTATGACCGAAATCCCTAGACAATAAACTCTTAATAGTTTCTATAACAATTGCTAAATCTCTTAAAAATGGTTCATTTCCCATTCTAACTGCGTTCTGTTGTAGTGTTGTAATAAAATCTAATGTAAGTTTTTCTGTTACTTGATCTATAAATTGATTTTCTTTTATAATTTTTGCTTGTGCCTTGTTAGGTTTAATTGCTTTTACTTTACTTTTTTTTATCTTATCAATTGGGAACTTTATTAAATTGCCCATGGACTGTAACCCTTTTCAGCAGCCTGTTCATCATCTTCACCAATCAATTGTGTCACTTCTGGTACATAATGTTTAAGCATTTTTTCAACACCTTCGTGTAATGTTTTTTTACTCATAGCACAACCAGAACAAGCACCTGCCATTTCTAATTTAACAATGCCACTATCGTATGATAAAAAATTAATAATACCACCGTGCATTGCTACATTATCTTTAACTTTATCTTCTAATACAAATTTTATATCTTTTATTATTTCTGTGTTGTTTCTGATTTCACTCATCATTTTAATTCTACAGTTCCACCAGCTTCTTCTAAAAGTTTTTTAAGTTTTTCTGCATCTTCTTTATCAATATCTTCTTTAATTGCTTTAGGTAAATCCTCAACAAAGTTTTTAGCCTCTAACAATCCTAAATCTAATAAAGGTCTAACTGCTTTAATCATAGCAATTTTTTGACCATCAGCAAATGATTTTAACATAACTGTAACCGTTGCTGATTCTGATTCTACTGCTTGTTGAGCAGGAGCAGCTTGTATATTACTTGCTAGAATACCCCATTTTTCTTCCATAAGTTTGCCCATATCTGCAGCTTCTTGCATAGTTAATTTACCAATTTCTTCAACTAATTTATTTATTTCCATAATTTACTTTCTTTTTTTTTTATCTAGTTCTCTATGTATCCATTTTACAGCTTGATAAGATGTAGGTGCTCTGTTTATCATTGACCTAATCTTTTTATGTACCGTTGTGTTAACGTCTTCTCCTTCTTTATTGTTATCAACAATAAGAAAATTTCTATGACCAAATATTCTTTGTAGTCTTCCTAAATTCTTTTGCACTTGTTTATGATTGGTCATCACAATAGCGTCTGGTAGTTTTCTTGATCTATTTCTATTTCTTTGTAATGCAACTTCTAAAGATGTATTAACAAAAATCATATGAATATCGTAACCTATATCTCGCATCCATCTTGCTTCTTGTTGTACTCTTTCAAAATCTCTTGCTGTGCTGTCTAGGATCAATCCTAAACGACCTTGTAATGCTAATTTCAATTGCATACCTGCAACTTGTTTTGATCTTGATCTAATCTTATCTCTTTTTTCTAGTTCGTCTTTATTATAAGATGCAAAATCTAATCTCATATGTTCTTTTTTTAAGAGTGATGTAAAAGCATTATCACTATTAATGACTTTTAATCCCATACCTGATAATGCACTAGCAGATACATACGATTTACCTGACCCAGGTCCGCCTGCTAAAAAGAATGCTTTGAATATGCTTGGATCATATACACCTTCAGTTATATACTGTTGAAATTTTCTCATATCATTTTATGATTATTTCTAATAGTCCAAGAATACCATAGATGCTTACTTCTTAATTTCATATAAAATCTAGTATTATCTTTCTTAATAGGTAACTTGTGTGATTTGTTTCTTATATTCATACTACTATTTATATACGAACAATATGTTTTCTTAAAGCTCTAACCAATTCTTCAATTTTATCAATTACAGCAATTAAACTTTTATCTGTAATGTAATGTTGTTGTTCTTTAAGTTTATCATACTCTTTCAATGATATTTGCACCATTGGAGAAAAATCTCTATTAGATTCATTTTCGTAACTTTTATCATCTTCACCTGTTGTTGAATCCATTTCACCATCTTCTAATTGTGTTTCATCTAGTAACTGATCTGTATGGGTGAATAAATCATCACCATTTTTATTGTTGATTGTCATTTGATTCTTCCTTCCTTGTTATTAAATTTTTTGGTTTAGCGATTGGCATACCTTGTTTATTAAACCAACGCCTGTCATCGGTCACATGAACATAACTTAAACTTTGATTTTCTAATTTAATACTTTTCTTATTAATTTTACCTTCATAATTAGTTCCGTCTATATTAACTAAATTTAAATGACCATACATATCTTGATAGATACGATCTATCCATTTGCCGTCCATAAAATTAGATATTACTTCACTACTCATAAATTTATAATATAAATCCTATATATAAACAAATGCCTATTGATATAACTAACGTTTTATATTTGTTTCTTACAATTCTCTTACTAATATTCTTACCAATATCTCCTGGTGTATTTCCATATATTAACATTATATTTTTATTCCTTTCTTTTCAAAATAATTCATTAATGCAAATGCAATTGGAACACCTAAAATTATAACTCTTAATTCTATTGGTGCTGACCAAAATATTTCAAACAACTCTATCATATTCTTTCTCCTTTAAAATTCACTTTACCTTTTTCCATAAAGTATTCAACTAATTGATTATAACCGCCTATTAATACACCATCTATATCTATCTGTGGCATAGTTCTAACTTGTTTGCCTACAGCCTCGTATAGTTCTTCAGGTGTATTAAAATCTTTACCAAACATTTTTTCAACATAGGGCAACCCAAGGCCTTTTAATAAGGCCTTTGATTTATCACAAAATATACAGTTTGATTTACTATAAATTGTTATTACCATATTTACTCTATTGTTGGTATACCATCTGGATTAGATAGGTCTTCTACCATAACCTTATCGATAGCGTGTTTAGCAAGTGTATCTACGTCAACCGCTGTGTGAGCGTTTTTAGCAATATACTCAGCAAGTCTATTTGCATCGCCAACTCCCATCTTCAAACCAATATATACTCTATATTCGTCATCTGCTGTTTCGTAAACTGCTTTCTCCCAAGATTCATAACCTTGAATCATTGTACCTTTAACAACATTAACAATTGTTTCTTCAATTTTAGATACAACTTTTTTATTGCCTTCAGATCCAATTTCTGTGATGTAAAGATCAGTTCTCTTGTTCATCTGACCGTGTAATTTGTCAGCAAGTTCTGCCTTTGCAACCATCATTGCCTTTTCGATTGCTAATTGTAAATCAGTACTTACTCCCTGACCTACTGAATAGATATATTTATCTGCATCTTTATTGAAGATAAATCCTTTGTCTATTTTTGCATCAACATACCATTGTGGTACTTGATTTAGCACTCTTCCTTCTTCTTTCGCCTCATTCTTAACACTATAATTTTTGTTAGCACAATTATTTAATGTTAAAGCAAGTAAAGCGATTCCTATTACTTTTATATAGTTTTTCATATATTTATTTACTTCCTTCCTTTATTATTTCGATAGATTTTTCTACCATTTTGGTCATATTGACCTTGTCATTAAAATCACTCCAATGTACCGTAATGACAACGATACAAGCTACCGTTAATAGTAGTTTCATCATTTACTGTTTCTCCCAAACACCATTTTCATTTAAACAAAGCATCCCTGGTGTTTTAAAAGGATGATCTGGTCTAGCATACGATCTGCAATAAGCAGGTACCGTAATTCCTGTGTAGTAAAATTGAGCAAATAGTTCCCAGTAACCAGGACCATCATAACCATCTTTACATACTAATTTTTCTTCTTTGGTAGTTTTAGAAACTCCATTAGATTCTGTATTTGTAATAATAATTTTAATCATACAAGGGTTTTTGTTTAACCATTCTGATTTAGGTTTTTCTTTAACTTCTTCTGCAGCATTTGTCATAGTTGTTAAAATTAATATTGAAATTAATACCATTGTTAAAATTAAAAATATTTTATTAAAATTCATCATTGTATGTACCATCTTCCGTCAGGCATTTGACACGCAACACCAAACTCATTCTCTCTTTGTGTGCCATATAAAGGCCAAGTTCTTGATATACTAATTACAGATTCATAATCAGTACATTTAACACCTTTTCTTAAATAGGTATTCATAACTGTAATTGATCCCCAATTACCATTGTTGTGACTACCCCAAGTTGTATGTGATCTTTTACCTGGTGCTGTATTTAATGTATCAACAAATACTGCTTTGTGTATATTCATATCATCATTATAAAATAGACTTGAACCAATCCATGCACCAACTACTGTACAAGCAGCCGTTACAGCGATACCTGAATCTAACAATGCACGACATGAACCATATCCGCCAGTTGCACCTATTATAGAACTCATATGAGATTTTGATTTATTACTAGCACAACTTGTTGTGAATAATAATAAACTTAATATTAATAATATTTTTTTCATTATATACATTCTTTATTTTTGTAATCTTTACCTTGAATTGAGCATTTATATTGTTTATCTGCTTCTATTCTTATCTGTGCTGCCACATTATCTAATATGTTTGGCATATTTCTTAATAATACAGTTGTCATTTCAATTGAAAATTTATGCATTAGAGCACTCAACTCATTTCCTAATACTTCACCATGATTCATATCATTACCTTGAATTGCCTGTGTAATAACATGACCTACAATTGCTGAAGTCTTGTCTTCTGCCTTAACTGTTGTGAAAGTAATAGATAGCATTAGTAATGATAATGCAACTATCCAAAAACCAAATAAATATTTTCTCATTAGTGTTTAATACCTCTTGATTCTTGGTCATCTTTAACTTTTTTTCTTTCAGCAGCTTTTCTTTCTTCAATTTCTCTTAACATTCTACCGAAAGGAACAATACTTTCATATTCTTTAATAATATTGTCTAATTGTGATATGTTGATTTTTAGATTTCTAAACAAATGAGGACTTTTTTGTTTTTCTTCTTTGATTTCTTTTAAGTATTTCACTTTGTCTTTGTTACTCTTTAGTTTGCCGAATTCTTCAAATAAAAACTCTCTCGTAATGTCCATAATGTATTCTCTCCTGTTAGTTTTTTATATTTACTTGTCTATTATATAACAATTTGAGTCAAAAGTCAAGCAGTTATGCCGCTTTTATTCTTCTCTTTTGGTTGTATAATTCTGTTATTTTTGGGTTATAATCTCTTTTAAAGAATTGTCTAGTATTATAAGTTTGACCGTAATCATCAAATAAGTTATAATCTTGACCTTCATCTGTGTCTAATTCAAATACTTCAGCATAAGTTCTGTAATAATCTTCACCTAATACAACTTCAACTTTTGTATTACCAGTAAAGTTTGTAGCCGTTTCTACAAGATTTTCATCACAATATTTTTTAACTCTATCTTTGATAGAATTTAAATATACGTTTTTAGTCCAAGGAACATTTCTGAATATAGTATTGTAAATAAAAAATGTTTCACCATAATCGTTTTCATCTGTAGATGTAAATTCAACACCATAAACTAGATTAATTGTGTTTTGAGATAATTGTTTTCTGTTTTTGTTTGTCATATACGTATAGTATAACAGACTTTTGGCACAATTGCAAGCACTAATTGGAGATAAAAAAGGTAGGGAAATAGAGGGTTTTAGGTAATTATGTTCTTATTTTGTTCTTATTTTGTCTTTGATTTAGGTTTACGACCCATGTAATGTTGAGAAGGTTCGTAGTTCCATCTATGGCCATGATGTCCTCTGATATCAGCGTACCACATTCTTAATCTGACTATGAATTTTCTAATTGGTAATGACATTACTAATCCTATTTATCCTATTTAGACAAATTTAAATCCTGACTAATAAATTTACAAATAAAATATGAATCAGCAATATCTGATACTGGTGATGTGTAATTACATTCAAAGATTTTGAGCAAGTCACAACCAGTTTCTTCTTTAAAGGCTTCAATCATCTTCTCTTTATTTGCATTACCTTTACCAGTAGCAAACTTCTTAACTTGTGCTGGTGCAAGTAAATTGTAACGTAAATCGTTCTTAAATAATTTATACTTCAATAAACCCATGTTTTCAGCAATATGAAATACACGACCAGTTGATGCAAATGAGTAATCTTCTAAATTGATTTTGGGATTTTGATATTTGTTTATAATTCTTAAAAAGAAATTAGATATATTATCATATCGTTGCTCTTCTCTAGTATATTCATCATGTCTAATACCCACAAATTTCACATTACCATGTTTAAATGTATCTGCATACTTTTTTACATTAGTTAGATATAGAAAAGTACAATCATTATACCTAAAATCGTTCTTAGACACGTTAACACATATCGCTGGGCAACTTAAACTATAATCAATTCCAATCTTCATATCTATCTGCTGCTTCACTTAATATATCATCTTCTATTTCTCGTTCATTCATACAGAAAGGACAATATCTTGCCGTAAAATCGTCTTTAGGAAGATCATGTTTAACTACATAATCAGCACTACAATTTTCGCATTTTATATTTTCTTCTACACTCATTACAGTTTAAACCCTTTAAAAGTATTTTTCTCTAAGTCTTGTTTGATACCACCAACTACATAACTCTCTATTTCAGTTTCTTGTGGGGCATTCTGTAAGCCACGACTATTTAACCAGTGTTGTGTCCAAGGTAATGGGTTGTTAGTTGCTGGTTGATCGTATTGAGCTTTTAACCCTATTGATCTTAATCTTTTGTTTGCCATAAATTCAACATATTGATTCAATAGTTTATCATTTAATCCAATCATTGAACCTTGTTTAAACAAATACTTTGCCCAATCTTTCTCTTGTTGAACCGCTATATCATACATTTTATAAACTTCTTGTTCGTTATCTTGCATAACCTTAAGCATTTCTTTATCGTTTTCTTTTTTACGGTAGTTATTAATCATATTTTGAGATACAGCCAAGTGTAAATTTTCATCTCTTGCAATCAATGATATAATTTTAGCACTACCTTCCATAAGTTTAAGTTCACCAAATGCAAATGAACAAGCAAATGACACATAGAATCTAATACCTTCTAATATATTAACATTAATCAATGTGAGGTATAGTAATCTTTTAAGTTCTTTAATATCGCCTTTACCTGTTATGTAATACTTGTGAGCATATTCTATAAATTTATCATATGAATCGGTAACTGTTTTTGCTCTTGCCATAATCTCTGGTGTGTCAATGATAGTATCTAATACTTCGGTAGGGTCTGCATATACATTTTTCATTATGTAAGTATATGATCTACTATGTATTGTTTCACTAAAGTCCCATGCAACTAACATAGATTCTAATTCAGGTAAACTACAAAATGGTAAAAATGCTAAACAAGGACCACGACCTTGTACGCTATCTAATAGTGTTTGATACTTTAGATTAGATGTAAAGATATGTTTTTGTTCAGTAGTTAAAGAACCATAATCGTTTCTATCTTTTTGTAAAGATACTTCTTCAGGTCTCCAGAAGAATCCTAATTGTTGTTGATTTAACTTCTCAAAAATAGGATACTTTTGTTGGTCAAATCTTTGTATATTTGGTTCTTCACCAAAAAACATGGGTTGTTTCATCCAATTTATCTTCTTTCTATTAAAGGTTTTCATTCATCTGACATAGGACACCACGGTAATGGTTCCAGTTCCTCTTGCATTTTTTCTGATTCAGTTTTTTTTCTTTCATATTCTTTACGTGACCTAATATTTTCTTGATTATATTTTGGTTCTTTTTTTTCGTTACCTAATAAATCTTTTATAGGTTTTGATAAATTTTCTACTTTAATTCTTTCGCCTGTAGCAATATCTTTAGATTGTACAGGCCTCACAATCTTCCTCATCATCTTCTTTCTTTTCCTTTGGTGCTTCTTCTACACCGTCATGCCAACCAATTGGATGTACAGGTTCATCTATATCAGATTTTGCGTCATATGTATTCTGATAATATGCTGTTTTCCATCCTAGTTTATAAGTTGTCAATAAGTCTTTTGACATTACTGATAAAGGCACTTCATTGTCTTTATAGTTCTCTGGATTATAACTCCAGTTACCACTTATTGCTTGATCGAAATACTTTTGCATAACAGAAATGATATTAATATATCCTTCGTTACTTTTCATATTCCATAACAATGTGTAATAATTTTTTAATTTATTATAATCAGGTACTATTTGTTTTAAAGGACCTTTTTTAGACTTCTTAACTGATAAGTAATCTCTTGGTGGTTCAACGCCGTTCGTTGCGTTTGATACAACAGAAGAAGACTCACTTGGCATTTGTGCCGATAATGTTGAGTGTCTTAATCCGTGTTTTTTAATTTCTTCTCTTAGACGTTCCCAATCATAAGTATATTTTCTATTAACAATCTCGTCTAATTCTTTTTTGTAAGTATCGATAGGTAAGATACCTTCAGCATATTTAGTCTTTTCAAACCATGTACATTTAGTTTTTTCTTTTGCTAGATTATTACTTGCTTTTAATAAAAAGAATTGAAATGCTTCTGTCACTTTATCAACAATCTTTAATGCAGCTTTACTTTCATAATTTACTTGATTCTTCGCAAGGTAATGTGCGAGTCCAATATATCCTATTCCTAATGATCTTCTAGCCTGTGTAGATATTTTAGCAGCCTCAACAGGATATTCTTGATAATCTATAATCTCATCTAACGCTCTAACAGATAAATCACATAAGTCCTCTAACTCATCAAAGTCTGTTAATAGACCTAAATTAATAGCAGAAAGAATACATAAAGCAATCTCACCTTCTTTATCATCAATATGATTTATGGGTTTGGTAGGTAATGTAATCTCTTGACAAAGATTTGACATATAAATTTTATCTTTAAAAGAGCTGTGTGTATTACAATGGTCAATATTCATAATGTAAATACGACCTGTTTCTGCTCTTTCTTTTAATAAGTCCATAAACAAATCTTGAGCACCTACTGTTGTTTTAGATATAGATTTATCTTTTTCATATTTGATATACATTTCATCAAATTCAGGCATACCAAATGCTTCATATAATCCTGGTACGTTATTAGGTGAAAACAAAGTTATATTTTCATCTCTAATAAATCTTTCATAAAATAATTTAGATAACTGTATAGAGTAATCTAATTTTCTTACTCTATTATCTTCTGTACCTTTATTGTTTTTAAGTACAAGTATATCTTCTATCTCTTGGTGCCATATAGGAAAGTGTACAGTTGCACTACCACCTCTTACACCATTTTGTGTGCAACATCTAACAGTAGCTTCAAACTTTTTAAGGAAAGGAATAACACCTGTGTGTTGTACTTCGCCACCTCTTATTCTACTATTGATACCTCTTATTCTACCTGCATTGATACCTATACCTGCTCTTTGAGCAACATATCTACCAATGGCCATATCACTTGAAAAGATACTTGGTAGTGTATCATCACTATCAACTAAAACACAACTAGCAAATTGTCTAATAGGTGTTCGTACACCTGCCATAACAGGAGTAGGAATATTAATTTTAAATTTACTGATTGCGTCATAATATTTTTTAACAAAACCTAATCTAGTTTCTTTTGGATATTGAGCAAATAAAGTAGCTGCAATCATCATATACATAAATTGTGGTGTTTCAAAAATATCACCTGTGCTTCTGTCTTGTACAAGATACTTATCCATAACTTGTCTTAAACCTGCATAAGTAAATTTATAATCTCTTTCATGTACAATCCACATACCCATTCTATCTATTTCAGATTCAGTATATTGTACTAGTATATCTTTATCATATACACCTTGTTTAATACAGTTTTTAATTTGATCTATGAATTTTGGATGTTCCCATAATCTATGATATAGTTTTTTTCGAAGGGAGAATAATAATAATCTAGCAGCAACGTATTGATAGTTAGGACTTTCTAAACTAATTAGGTCGTTAGCAGACTTGATTAAGATTTGTTGTATGTCATCTGTTTTTATATTATTAAAAAATTGTATACCACTATTCATTTCAACATGAGAGGCACTAACTCCTGTTATGTCTTGGGTTGCATAACCAACCATTGAGTGAATTTTGTCAATATTAAGAGGCTCTGTTCCTTTTCCGTTTCTTTTTGTAACTTGTAGGTCGGAGGTCATTTATATCCTTTTCCAGTTATTGATGCTTTGAAGTGCTGTCAGTCCGCAATGTGTGTTACTACTTATAAGAGCCTGAACTTCAGTTGACGTTATTCCTGATATTATTAAATCATTTATATCTTTGTATTTCAATGTCTTAGGCCATACTGCGACATTATATTTTTTATTCACAGCGTTTATCATTCTTTTTACAATTTCTTTATTACGAGGTTCATTATCAAATACCATAGTGCATTGTTGTGGTTGTATTTTAACTTTAGCGTCAGCACCTGCAAGGGCAATAGCATTATCTAAAAATAAACTATCAATAGGACCTTCTGTAATCATAACAGGTTTATTTAAATCTAATCTATCAAGACCATATATCTTTTCTTTTGTTTCAT
>JGI24005J15628_10001077_pt1 | contig 14785 bp, 20 predicted proteins | sample LinPmetageLP40_FD_15628 | JGI IMG/M metagenome (IMG submission 15628)
GCTGACTACATAGCAAAACGCAACAGTTAATTCTCACAAACTGCATTCACATTAGCACTTGACAACAAGTGCTTTTGTGTTATACTTACACAGTAAGTTTAATTAAATACACAATTGATTTACATGCTGGGAGGCAACAATGACAACACACTTTTTATTAGAAAGCATACGCAACAGTTGGGTAGGCGAGGAAGCAGTAGCACTAAACTACTATGACACAACAGTAGGCGGCGAGCTTGATACTGTATTTACAGGCGCATTACACAACGACGAGTACATGTATGCAGACTGTATTGAGACTGTAGAGACAACTAAAGTAACATACGCAATGCTGTTTGGCAACACTGACAGGCGACTGCACAACGTAAACATAGACGCAGTAATTGATGCTGAGGGTAGGCTGTGGGCTGACAGTAAGTTATTTGAAACGGAGTTGTGCTAATGTTTAAAGTATACACATACAACTATGACACGGACACTAACACAAGTTGGAACACATTTGAGTACACACTAGACAACTTGAATGGCTTACAGTTTGAGACTGCGGAGCAAGTGGATGCATATAGCATGGACATACAGTCTACTATATACAGCACAGAGTACACAGTAGTAGGCATACTTGATGAGGGTAGGGAAGACTTCAGGTTTGTTACTGCGGCAACTACTACACCTACGTGGGTGTAGTTACACACAGTATACGCACAGTATACACACAGGTAATGCACAGTTTATGTGCATTGCTTCTCCCCTAGAGTAATTTAGAAAAATAAATAAAAATCAGAATATTTCCTGGGGGTGGCCGGTCCAAACGACAAAGGTTGCAGATCTGGATTTAGGACCCTATCCGGCGTACCAAAAAAAACAGCCCCTATATAGGCCTTCTCTGCATAAGTATATACACTATGAACAAACACTTCAATCGCATCCTCACAGCAAAGTTTCACATAGCATGGGTATTCCTCGTCTTACTCAGTGCTATGGCTGTATGTGTATATGCACTAGCAACTCTCATATCATAAAAACTTTTCACTTTTAAAATTTTTTTTGCTATATTTTTTTAACAACCGTTATAACCACCCCTATAACACCTTTAAATATATGTATGGAACAAACCAAGTTAATCATAGTGTTTGTGTGCGTTGCAGTTGCTCTATACTGCACGTTCGCATAATGGCACATCATATGAAACGTAATCGTATTATATCAGTATGCAAGACCTGTACATGGCGTATAGTAGCATCATTGGATACGTTTTTATTAAGTTGGCTTGTAACAGGTTCTTATGTAGCAGGTGTAAGCATAGCAAGTTTAGAAGTAATAACAAAGATGTTTCTATACTATATACATGAACGTCAATGGGAAAAGCCCCGCTTCAACAATTACATAGTAACTGTTTATAAAAGACTTACCAACTCTTAAGTATATTGATTGCTATCAGTATAGCACACATCAGATTGGTCAACACAACTATGCTTCTTATAACGGCTATTGCATTCTCATTGCGAGGATTATAACCATCTTCAGGATTAAATGAGCCCAGAGCATGTTTCCAAACTATCCAGATACGTTTCATAACCAATAGTCTAACAGCAGAGTTCTCATAAAGAATATGATACCCACACCATTTAACAGCAGAAGTGCTCTGTCTTTCCACAGCAAGCCTACTATCATCCAACCAGTTACTCCTATGAGACTGAGAACTATGTCATAGAATGCTAGTTCTGGTATGCCACGCATGGTCATTGATGCTAGAATAAAGCAACTTGCACACCATTTTATGTACCATGAAGCATCGTACTTGGGTGTTGCTGACTTTTGTATACGTTTGGAGTTGGCTATTTCGTCTCTGTGAAACTGTTTGCTCATGGTTTAGTCAACTCGATTGGCGCAGATTCTACCGCTTCGGTCTTTACCTTACTCCTGCTCCACTTCATCTCTGCTATGTAGTTGAGTTTTTCAAGGTCTGCTATGCGATCATGTGCGTCTGTAAAGGTGTAGTAGGTTTCTTTGATCCAAGGTTTACCTGGCATGAACTTGTTTGTGTATCGCACAACGTATATTCTATCGTAATCTTTATCGTAGTCCAACATGTTATACGCTCAGCACCACTATCAACACATAGGTCATGTAGTGTGCAAATTGATCTATGCCCATTGCCCACCAATACTCTGCATCTTCTTGATCCATTGGCATAGGGCTGAATGTGAAGTTACCACGTAGGTAATTGCTTTTGCACCAATCTACATGATAGTGTAGCACAAAGTCCAGCACAGCCATTGTTAATCCCCACCAAAAGCCTATACCAGGTACCATTGAGATCACTATGCCAGTGAGCAAAGCATGTTCTCCAGCATGTACTATGCCACCAGGAGCACCGTAGTCTGCCTTGCCTTGTATCATCCAGGGGGTTTGTAAGAAGTAATCTGCTACAAAGTGCTTTATCATTAGCCATGTTAGTACAGTTAGTTCCATTGTGAGTATCTCCATCTATGTGTGTTAAGGGTTCAACCTATCCAACTTAATAAACTTTTTCCTTTTAGTAAAATATTATCGCTTTTGGGTATGCTGACTTCTTGTGTTTGTCCGGTTGCTTGGTCATGCACTAGTTCTGATCTAGGTTCATGACTAGGTGCTCCGTCGTATTCACCTGTGTTTGGTACAAGTACATGTGTACTGGACCTAGTGTAGTGTTTACTTCTTGTCTGTTATAGAAGAATGGAACTCCTTCTATCTCATCTAGGTGTGCTAAATCTACATCATTAACACGATACACTTCACCTTCTATCTGATAACCTTGTTCTATATACTCTTGGCTATCGTCTTCTATGATCATAACACCAGGAAAACTTCCTAGATCGATCATTCTAAATAAATTTCTTTTTGTTCTTGTTACGCCGAGGAATTCGGCATTAGGAAAGGTTGTGTCCATCCCACGAGTTTTATTCCCCCGTTTAAGAGAACCATAAACAAATACGTTTTGCATTAACCTACCTTTTCTTCTAGATTTTTAATTCTTGAATTCAAACTGCTTATCAGTCTACTGGTATCTGCGTCTAAAGGTTTACTGGTGCTTTTGATTGCCATACTCTCTAACTCATCGATCTTGCTGTTTAATTCACCTATTACTCGATTCTTGTCTGTGATAACTTCAAGCAGTTCTGCTTTTGTCATTTGTGTTGTGCTTTTTACACTCATAGTTTACCTAACTTTTAATATATTATACAGCATATTTATCTGAGTGTCAACCGTTAATATTAGCATCTTGGTTCTATAATACAATCTGTTCGAGTGTGACCCTGCTGTTTTCTAAAAACTCTCTGCCTGCACCTTTGGCCGCATTGTAGTCTTCTTTATAATATACTGTTGATATACCTGCTTGGTGTACTAGTTTAGCACATTCAATACAAGGTAAGTGTGTGCAAAATAAAACGGCATCCTTACAACTCTCATTACTTTGTGCTACTTTGGCTATAGCATTTGCTTCAGCATGTAACACTTCTGGTTTGCTTGTTAGTTTCTTCCATTCTGTTGAGTCACTGCTACTATGCATTATGTATCCACGAGCCGCATACTCTTCTCTCATGTGAGGAACATCATGTATAATGTCTTCTAGTTCACAATCGTTATCCCAACCACTAGGCATACCATTGTAGCCAATGCTAATAATACGATTATCTTTTACAATGATTGCTCCTACCTTGGCTCTAACAGCATGGCTTTCTTTTGCAAACCGTTCTGCTACATCCATATAGGCTTGTTTCATTGTTGCTTTCATGTTGCTTTAACCCACTGCTTAGACGCAATGTCGTACAGTATAACAACACTTAACCCGCTGACTAGTAGTTTGATATCAAATAATAACGAACCTGTTGTAAACGGCGGATACGTTTGTCCTATGTTTGCTAAAACGTGCCATACTATCCAACTGCAACCTAATGCTATATATTTGTTGTCTAATGTTTACTGATAAAAGGTGCTACTGCTAGTGCTGAATATGTAAACCACATCCAACTACCTAAACCTAAAAATATATCTGATACAAACATAACCGCTAATCGGATTAAAAATCCTAAATTGTTTTAGATATGTAAGGTGATCAGACTGCTAGTCCTAATAATGGCTCGCTGTTTGCTGGCAATGGTAATAGCCTACTTATTACCAAAGCACCAAACAAAATTAATCCTGCTTTAAATGTATTCATTACAAGTTATCAATGCCTCGGTTATGTTCATATGGAGTAGAGTCAACTGCCTTGTCTGCTGAAGCAACACGTTTTCTTAAACTGCTTGAACTGAAAGAATGATCTCTGCCATTGTATATAACCTTACAACCTCGTTGCTTGGCAATGTCTTTGCCTGTGTAGTCTTTTGTTTTGTATTCGTCGCCTAGTATTCTCACATGAATAGGCAACGTTAAGAGCAAGTCAGTTAAGTCTTGTTCTGTATTATATATTACAACTTCATCCACAAACTTAATTGCGGCTAACTGTATTTGCCTTTCAACAATACTTTGTACTGGCTGATTCTTTTCTGGCCTGTCTTGTGTAGGATCGTTTTGTAATCCTACAATTAAGAAGTCACAATGGTGTGTTGCTTCTTCAAGCATAGCAACATGGCCTGCATGTAGTAAATCAAATGTACTACAAGTAAACCCAATCTTTCCGCAATCTTTATAAGTTAGTCTCAATGTCTTGGCCTATTGTTTCTGTCATTCCAGATAATATACATTAGCATAAAAACTATTATATATACTGCATATTCCATTTTAATCTTTCCCAAAGTTGATAAAGTCAACTTTCTCTTTTGTAGCACTATTTACTACTGCTCCAAACAAATCGCCACCTTTACCGGCTCCGCAGTCTAACCAAATAACTCTGCCACCTTGTTCGTTTGTAAAGTCTAAAGGCTTAGGCTGAAAGTTATCGAAGTCAGGCTTCTCTGTAAGAGGTGCAGGGTCATGACCTACAAATAATGTTACACCAGAAGGAACAGAATGTCTCCATTCATACGTTCTTGCAGGGTATGTTTGTCCAGCATGTTCATATGTAATTTTATAATTTGCTTGACCAAACATCATTTCATCAGTCATTCTACGAGTTAAATCTGTATTAGATGCTTCTGCTTTCCAAAAGTCTGGGTGCATTCCTGCATGTGTAACAAAGATATCATCTTCTAACTTAATAAAGTCTTGAGCATAGTCATCAACCATACGTCTAAAATCTGCTTCAAATGTTTTATTAGTTTTAAATTGTTCAGTTGTTACCATGTTAGGAGGCCCTAATATTACATTAGCACCATTCAAGTATCTAATAATCTTGTGTTCATGGTTGCCTTTAACTACAGATGCATAGCCTTTATCCAATAATGAAAGCATGTTAGACACAACTAAGTCACCATCCGGACCATTATCAATAAGGTCTCCTACACTAATTAAGTGCAAATCGTTTTCACGAGCAAAGTCTATAGCACGTTTGAACGGTGTATAGCCTCCGTGAACATCTCCTATAATTAAGAATTCCATACTCTTATTATAACACCTTTAAGTAATGTGTCAAGCGAATTGTTATGCTTTAAGTTTTATATCAAATAGATAAATAACTACTGTATTAGGGAGATCCATTAGTGGCACAAGTAAAAAATTACGGTTTAATTGGAGTTGGTGCAAGCCTACAGTTAGGAAAACAAGGTCCTAAACTAAAAGGTAATGCTGACGCCAGTTTAATGCAAATAGTTGCAGAAGATAATGCAACACTTACACGTTTACAAGGCGCGAATGCTACAGCGGCCGCAGACTTTGTGACCAAAGCACAACTAGATGCACAAGGATCAGCAACAGACGGATTTAGTTTAACACTAGGTAATATAGACGCAACAGGCGATGGCGATTGGCATATTACACCTAACCAAGGTGAGTATGCAGGTAATAGCACAGTAACAAGACAAGGTGCAGTTACTAGTTTAAGTAATACAGAAAAAGTATCCGATGCTATTGATAAATTAAACGAAGCAACCCTTAACATATACAACAATACTTTTGTTAGAGACGTAGACTATACAACAAATGTATCCTCAGGTGGTGCACCATTGACAGCAACATTAACTATTAGCACTACTGGAAACCCAAATAGATATACTATTGCTTGGGGAGACGGAACAACTACAACTGCTACAACTGATAGCACACCGACTCATACATACTCTAACAATGCTTTATCGCCCTTTGATGTTACAGTAACAGCATTCCACAACAGTGGTGCTGGAGAAGGTAGTACAACAAGTTTACAAAAAGAAAATTTTATAACCCTTTATACTGCAAACCCATCCGCAGGATTTGGGTTCTTTGCCGCGTCAAGTGGTGGCTCAGCAGTCACACAAATCGACGACGGTACAGCACTTTACTTTGAAAATCAAACTACTAACATTGGTAGTGCGTCAGCAACATACAAAGTAGAATGGGGTGACGGTTCGAGTGATAACACTATCACTGCAGATACTGAAACAGGCGGAACCCAAGGTTCACGTTTATCGCATACCTTTGCAACATCAACGGAAACAGATCAACAAAGAACTGTTAAGTTGACATTGCTAACACATACAACTGCAGACCCTTCCACGGTCCCTAATAATACAACAGCAGTTATTAATGTGTTTGATACGCACACCCCAACTGTCACTTTAGATGACAATAGCGGAATAAACGAAACAGCAACATCAGGACATCCTGTAACATTTACTAACACTACTGAGAGTGGTGTTGGAACGTTTGCCGCAATGGGAATACAATATAGATACGTTTGGGGAGATGGTACAACATCAACTGTAAACGTAGGTAGTGGTTCAGCAGGTGATACAAGTGGAACTATTGATCATACGTTTGCTTTAAGTGGCGGACAACAATCATCAGGAACAGCAGTAGACTTTGTGGGTAACATAGAAGTTATTTCAAATCATACAAGTTCACCATTTAAGAGTTCAAACTTTACTGTTCACGTTGAGCCAGACTTAAGAGCAACTGTTACAGGAACAAGTGTTAGTCAAGCATTAAGCAGTAGCAACGACAACGATAGAGTTCTATACAAAGGAACAGATTTAAGCGGAACTAACAGAGCAATAGTAACTGTAGACAATACTACACAAAATGCAAATGCTTATGTATATGCATGGGGCGATGGATCAAGTAATGATGAAGTTACTGAATCAGGTTCACCAGCAGGATCAGTAGGTGGTGCTAACATCACTCATGATTACCTAAGTCAAACAGCAGGCTCATATACATTAACAATGACAGGTTCAGGACAGCCTGATTTAACTGTCCAATCAGACAACGATACGGTAGTGTTCTCATTAGAGAATTTACCAGCGGCGCCAACTAGTGTTTCAGGTAAGAGTTTAACACTATCAACGTCAGCACAGGATACAAGTAAACTAGCACATGGGGCCACTAATACCGTAGGTGGTATAAGTACCGGAGCAAGTTTAAACGGAACAACAGCAAGAAGATATGATACTACCACAAGTGTTAGTACATCAACTATTAGTGATGCATATAGATCAGACAGTGGTACAGTAAGTGCTTTAGTAGATGGTAGTGCAGATGGAAACAAAGTATTCTCTACTTCAACTGGCGAAACAGGAACGTTTACTTCATTAGTAATTACAGCAGAAGGCGATGCTTACAATGAAATTAGTTCAACAACATATCCTCAAAACTTCTTCCAAGTGTTTAGTGGCAGAGTTACAAAAAATATAAGTAGTTTAGCAACAGGTGTACACAGTCTTTCATTAAGTCATAGTACAACAGGTGCAACTAATAACGTTTACATTGTTAAAGATAATGTAACAAGTGCTCCTACTGTTAATGTAGGAAGTGCAAATTTGGCAGAACATACAGCAGGAAGCAAAAGGTATGTATCAGGTGTTCCTTATTACAACAGTGGTTCACCAAAAGTTAAATTAGAAAGTGCAACAATTAGTAACCTAGTTGGAGAAGCATACTTAGATAGTTCAAGTATATTTTATATTGCTAGTGGTACTAACTTAGAAAGCACTAGTGGTTCAACAGTTCAACAAGAGTTTAGAAGTTATTCAGACATAGACGGTTCGTCCACTATGTTAAACTCAGGTGTACCAATAGCACAAACAGGTGTAGCAAGTCCTTATGCATTAGGTGATGTTACTGTAGATATTACTACAAGTAATGTAGCGGCAGTTGAGGCTATTAAGTTTAGAGCAACTAACGTTAATGGCACAGGGTCATATACATCTGAAACAAGTGAAAAGATTCAAGTATGGACAGCAAGTCCAACCTTTGACGAGGAAAACATTGCAGTAAGTGATAGTTTAGGTGCAGGCTTTGATGACGACGGCAAGAGAGTAACAGGGTTTGGTAGTGCAAGTGATACACCTGCAATAGCAGGATCAACTAACTTCTATACAGCAAGTGCATGGACTGGCGCAGAAACTATTGCAGGAACAACAGAAGCAGTTGTAAGATGGAATACACTACAACACTTTGATACAAATTTAAGTTCAGGCTACTTACCAGTAGGCCCAGACTTAGCAACAGGCAGAAGTGGAACACAATACTTTACCTTTGCATTTAGAAGAACAACAATGGCTAACTTTGTTTTAAGATTAACAGGTACAGTTAGCGGAGTATTTATAGCGGCTCCAGGCACAAACATTGATAGCACTAGTGGAACTAACGGTTGGCTAACTGCTGGATCAACTTATGCAGGAGCAGGAACACCAGGTAGTGATACAGGAGCAGGCGGTAACGGAAGTGACGGTTGTGCATTTACATCAGGTGACAGAATTATAGATGGCGCAAGTCACAGTAACGATACGTTTACTATGACATTGGGAGATCAAAACGGAACAGACGCAACAGGTAATAACATACTTGTTAGAATTAAACTTGAGGATGGCGATTCTCTAACAGCATTGAGCGTTGAATAATGGCAATAACAGATAGTCAAAAGGTCGATTTACTTTGGAAAAAGGTTGGTTTTAGCAAGACTAAGACTGATACTAATGCCAGTAAGAAAGCACCTAACGAAGCAAACGTTTCGGACTTAATTGTATCGACTGCAATGATATGGGCACAGTCAGATGCTATAGCGGCAGTTATACCAGGTAGCAACAGTAGTGTAGTTCATGTTTATTCAGATGCTATAAGTGGTGCTAAAGAAACAACAGAAGATGGAACATCCTCTAATAATAGAACTTGGAAAACAGGACTAACAAATTGGATACCACCCTCATTTGGTGCAACGTATCAGTTAAAAGTGTACGCGGCATCAACAGGACTTGCTAACGCACAGAGTTCAGGTACACAGTTATTTGAAACAGGTTCAGGCAACGAAGACCAATGGTACTTTGATTACCAATCAGGTATACTACATTTTATAGGTGATAACTTACCTAGTGATATTGGAACAGCAACTAGTAACGTTATTTACGTTAGTGGTGGTAAGTATGTTGGTTCAACAGGTATTGGTTCAGACGCCTCAGGTGCTAGTGCAACATTTAGAAAGGCAAACTTAGCGGCAGTATATGCTGATAACACAATTAACGAAGGTGACTTAATTGAAGTTACTGACGGTGGTGATGGCGAGTATGCTGTTTACATAGCAAGGCAAGATAACCCTGCATCAACAGGACATCTAACTTTAGTTAGCACAAGAGACAGTTCAGGCACAGATGCCGCAACATTAAGTTCAACAGTTCAGCATAGCGATGGAACAGTTACATTAGGTAATGTAAGTAACTTTAGTAGACCAATGGAAGTATTAGTAGAAGTTACTACTGTATTTGACGGTGACACTACTATTACTATTGGTGATGATGCAGATCCAGATAGACTAATGCCTGCTACATACGTGGACCTAAGTGAGCAACAAGTGTTTGCTGTTAATCCAAGTTATGTTTATACTGATGCCTCAGATGCAAACAACACAATCAAAGCATTCGTTACTACTACAAGTGGTTCGCAAGGTACTGCTAAGATTCGTGTTAGTTATTCTTAAATAAACAATTCTTCAATATCAATATTAGTAAAGCCAGGTGCTTTATCCCATCTAACAGGTCTTTGATATTTGTCTTTTTGATTTAATTGATGTGTGAACATTAGTTCACAGTTAGGTATCTTTTCTTTCCATGTTTGCAATTCACAGTATTCATTGTGTAAAAAATTAACACACCATAGCCATCTGTCTTTGTCTAATGTTACGTCTACTTTATCTTCCCAATGGTCGTGCCAGTCGACACCTAGACGTTTACATATATAATAACTCTGGCATTGTTGATCGAAATCTTTTCTTATTAGCACATATACTTTTTCAGCAAGTGGTAATAACTCATCTAGTAAATTATTAATAGGAGATTTTTCTATATGGTAAGGCATTAATTTTACAACATGGTTTTTATTTTTGTGCAAATGCCTTAATACTGGTTTATGTAAGTCCGGCACTCCTTCATGAAAACCTTCATCTAAGTTTTCATAACTATGTTGCTCCGCTAGTTGCTTACAAAAAGATGTACTGCCAGTCCTATATGTAGTTAATACTAAAATCATTCTATCATTTTATAGCCATGATACTCTTGTAACAAATCATAGAATGCAGGCTCACCATTTGCTACATTGGTTGTCCATTCATCGTCTGCATCGCTGTTAGCATCATCACTTATATATTTGTAGCATATAAAATCACGTTCCATCATTGCACATACCTTAGCAAGTGCGTAGGCTTCCATATCAACACAGTTAAAGTTTTTACCTTGCATTGTGTATTCTAATAGATCTAATGCATCAACGTCATCAACAAATCTATCTTGTGTTCTACAAACATATCCTGTTGTATCACAAGGAAAACTTAGCATACCTTTAATGATCTTATCATCACCGTATGTAATTCCTGCTCCGCCTACTAACTCTCCGCAGTCCATATCGCCTTGAACAAAGGATGTGCATCTAACAACATCTCCTTGCTTTACACCAAAGACGCCTCCAGCAGTTCCGTAATTGATTACTGTTTTTATATGAGGGTTACGTTCTAAGTATCTTGTTAGTACATGTGTTGCATTAATTTTGCCAACTCCAGTAAAAAGGATTCTTTCTGGTAGTGAGTCAGGTAGTTCTTGCTGTAGTGCAGTCACTACAATGTAACTGTCATCAACTGAACGTAGATGAGTAAAAAGATTTGATTGCTTCATAGTATGTGGTCGTGGTCTGCGCCATCCTCGGTTATACAAAAATATTTTATTGATGGAGTCTTGCTAATTATTTGATCAACAAAGTCTCCGGGTCCTGTAAAATTATGACTTACACATTTACCTAGTTGATGTCTACCTGGAGTAAACTTAGGTTCAGTAATATCATAATAGTCTGCTACGTTGTTGTCCTTTACCCAATCCCAATATAGTTTCTTACCATCTTCCCATTCTGCTTCTGTGCATTCGTTCCAATCGTATTGCACCCATGGGTTAAGTTCCCATTGTTGGCTAACCATTTTATCTTTTACAAGTTCTATGTCATTGGTATTTGCACAATGCCACAAGTCCTTACCAACTGTTCCAAAGTCTAACTGTAGACCTCCTGTTGGCCTAACAGCAGTAAAGTGTTCATAATCCTCAGGCTCTAGTAACCATTCAGTCTTTTTATTAACACTAAACTTTAAACTTGTAAAGTATGCCGCTGGTGCTGTTTCTATATCTTCTGGTCTTGCAATGTTTTGATCTAGTTTCTCATTATAATGAACTAGTAAATTAATACTTTGCAATTTATTCCACAATAGATCATGTGTATTAGGATCCATTTTATTGTGTAATATATATTCTGATAAGTGTTCCATGTGTAATTCAAACAGTTCATGTAGTCTGTTTAAACTAGGAATCCTCATATCATTTAAATTTATATCGTTAAGTTTTAGTTCCTCTGGAAAACTATAGCCTAATTCTTTAGCAACAGGATGAGCATTAAGCAAATTGATAGTATCATTCATCTCAGTTCTGCTTTCTAGTATCCAGTCTTTAGTAAGACTTCTATAAACATCACTGATCATTTCAAATGCTTTGTGGTTGCCTCTTATCTTATAATCGTATGTTGTTGCCCATACTTTATTTTTATATGCTTCTACAAACTTTTTAGTTAATGGTAAGTCGTTAAGTTCGAATGAAACAACTTGGGTGCCTTCTTCATTGAGTAGTTTGTTTGGAGTAAAGTTCCAGTAGTATTCTGTGTCGACATTGCTACCAAAGTAATCTACAAAACCTTCGCCGTAAACTACATGATAGTAATATTTTTTAGACATAACCTAGAGTCTCATTCGGCGGTGTATTCTCATTAACAAATTTAAATACACGTTGAATATGCTCTAAGTCTTCTTGAGTTCTTAGACTGCATAGTTCATTAGCAAAATGTAATTCTACATTATTATCAATTGCAAGTTGTAGTAATGTCCTTCTTCTAAAAGGATCATCTGGTAAACTGTATATACTACAACATACTATTCCATCTACATTGTAACCTGCGATATACTTTTCTAATCCGGGGAACCAATCAACATATTCGTTTTCAAATTGATAGTCGCTGATTTTAATACCATACTTATCACAGTATTGATTAATAGTATTTCTCTGCATTGGTAAAGGTATTGGACTGCTAAACTTACTGTTCCAGCCTGCATAACTAATCCATTTCTTAGTATTATCTACTGCTCTAGTATCGTCTTTCTCTCCGATGAATCTAAAGTACCCACCCGGTAGTTTCCTGCCATAGTGGCCACCTACTGGTAATACTCTTCCGTCCATACTCCAACGTGTTATGTCTGTATCGTTATTAAAGTTACCATGTATATGATGTTGTTGGAATAAATGTGCTTGTCCAGGCTTTAGTGTTACTGGCCAGCAATGTTTGGCACACTCGCCTTGTAGTTCATCGTAACTCATCTTCTGATCATAACATCTTTTAGTTAAGTCATCTGACTCTTCCCAACCCATAATCTGCATTGAGTTGTTACCATAGCACTCTGTAAACGGTGTCCATATAGTTCTTAAACCTAAACCATTGCCTACCCAAATCCCTTGATGGAATGCAAGTAGTCTGCCTTTCTTTGCTTGGTTAGGAATAACTACTCTAATTGTAAAAAATCTTTGTAGCATCCAATCTTCTTGATCTATTAGTTCAGGAACGTATTCAGTATAGTATGCATCTACTCTTTCTATGAAGTCATTGTCTCCTGTTCTTTTTTGTAAATATGAACCTAGTTCTGATATTTGTTCAGTAGTCAAAGTCTTGTGGACTGTTTCCAAAGATACAATATCAGGAAACTTTTCCTTAGCAACACTTAACCAAAACTCTGGCCAGTTATGCTTTTCTAAATTATATTCTAATGTTTTGTTATCCCATCTAGGATCTAAATCTTGTATGCTCATAGTTGTATTTATTGACCTAGAATTAAAAATTTAAATTAATTTGGAGGTCTTTATAATTGCCTTTATGCATTTCAAAATAGGAGTCCCATTCATCGATGCTCCAGTCTACATTTAGGTTGTTAGTTCCACCAAAACTAAATTCGTCTTTATGTTTTTGTATGAAACTTATGTTCTGTTGTATGTCTAGTTCTGTAGGCTTTGGTCCTCTATCTACATACATGAATCTCATATTAACTTTACTAAAGTCACTCCATATCCAATCAGTACCTGGTACTAGTTGCATGTCACTATACTTTTGGAAACGTGGAGCAGAGTCCTCTCTCCAAAAGCCAAATGCTCTGTGGAATGTTCTAGGGAATATATCCCATTGTGCTTTTTGTATTTTGTGTCCATAGCCTTTACCTCTATGTTCTTCTAATACAAATATTCCTCTAGTTCTAATTACTGTATCACTTAGATTATATACACAACTGTATGCTACAGGAGTATTATCTACTGTATAACAAACAGGAAACAGTACAATACTATTGTGGCATAGGTGCTGTGGGTATTGTATTATGTGATAAGGGTTATTAAATATTGGGATTGTGTTTGGATCAGTTTTCCAAAGTGGAGCAATTCCTTTTTGGAAATCACCCCATGATATTATTTCGAGTTGCTCATTAGCCATTATCTGATTCTTTGAGATAGGTAAGCATTGTATATGCATCGCTTACTTCAAAAGGATCACTACTGCCATTGTCACCAACGCCAGGCTCTACCCACATTCTTTCAACAATGCCATCATTTACAATCATTGAATATCTCCAACTTCTCATGCCCATGCCCATATTAGTTTTATCAACTAAGAATCCCATTTGACGTGAAAATAGTCCTGCTCCATCTGGCAATGGTTTGACTTTTGATATGTCTGTGTGAGCCATCCAGTTGTTCATAACAAATGTATCGTTTACACTTAAACAATATACTTCGTCAACTCCATGGCTACACAAGGTGTCGTATTCTACTTCATAACCTGGTAAATGGGTACTACTGCATGTAGGAGTAAATGCTCCTGGTAATGCAAATATAACAACTCTTTTGCCTGTAAAGATTTCTTGAGATGTTAAGTCATACCATTCAAATCCTGGTGCCTCGTCTATCTCACGTCTAGTTTTAAACACTACGTCTGGTACCATTATTTCCATTTACTTTTCCTCTTAATTATTTAGGTAGTTTCCCATATGGGTTTTTATACTTTAAGTATTTAGGTGTATCTTTAGCACTTCTTACTAACCAGTAAAAAACTATAAAGTTTAAGCCTGGTACTATAAAACCTAACTGCCACCAACCACTATGACCTCTGTCATGTA
>JGI24005J15628_10001078_pt1 | contig 14782 bp, 7 predicted proteins | sample LinPmetageLP40_FD_15628 | JGI IMG/M metagenome (IMG submission 15628)
GCTATTATTATTGTATTTCATAGTTTAAAGCTGTCTTGCAAGGGACTCTCCGGACTGCGTCCTACCATTGACAGATTGGTGTCCACTGCTTTACACTGGCTTAGAACAGATCTCTCAACGGTGCTTGCCGTATTCACTACGAAGTCATTTCGGACCTGCCTGTCGGCAGATAGGGTGAAACGCCTGTCTGCACGCTGTCGCTGAAGCTTTAGCGCAAGCAACCGACAAAGGCAGGGAGAAATCTTTACCCTGTAGCTCATCTTTCTTGTGATAATGGTAAAGATTCCTACGGAATGACTTATAAGTGTGTAATGATAGGTGCGAAGTCAGGTCTTTCGACCTGATTAACTGTAAAGCTATGATGGTAAAGATTCCTAACGGAATGGACTTATAAGTATGTAATGATAAATATACTGTCATTCCCCTACGCTGGTTTTTTTAAACTCCGCTCTCTAAGTGACGTTCAGTTTTTATCTTGTCGTTGTGAGAGCTGCGGCAATTTTTGTATTTATATCGCCCATTAACAATCTACTTATCAACAACAAGATCCTCTTCTGAAGACTCTTTTTCAAGTCTGGGATTGCTTCGTTCGTTCCTCCTTACATAATGACAGGACGAATATGGTATTACCCGAAGTAAACCGCTTACCTTTTGCCTAAAACTTACATTTATATTGTTGGTCTTTCCATGCGAATACTTATATTTATTAATTAGGCTTAAATCATTTAAAACAAACAATTTAGAGAGATCACCAAGAGATATTACTTCCAATAATTATCAAAAAACAGCATATCATGTTGAAAACTTACTTCAATACCCGCGGCTTTTACTCAACATTAATCATTACCGCTTTTTTATTACTATCTGGGTTTTCCTATGCGCAGAATAACTCGGTTGCCATCGGTAGCGCTGATGTCCGCAACGATGCGGTACTCTATCTGGTGGCTAATGGACAACAAGGGCTTATTCTCCCCGTGACAACACGAAGTGGATTTGCGCCATCAGAAAAGGGAATGATTATTTACGATTCAGATGACGATAAGATATACTATTGGAATGCAACCAATTGGGTTGAGATTGGTGCGGGAAGCGGAGGTGGATCTGACAGTTATGAACTTCAAATAAACACTAATAGCATCCAGTTATTGAAAAATGGTAGTGCTGAGGGAGCGGCAATTAGCCTTGATGCTGTAGTGCTCGGTGATGGTGGAGGAGATATAGAAGGATCTATCGAAGCTCCCCAACTTAAATCTGGGTCAGTTGGGCTTACAGCATTGGCAGATATGAATGCAAACAATGGCGACATCCTTCAATACAATGCGGGAACTTCTTCATGGGAGGTAGTGGCTAATAGTGGTGGGCCAGCTACTGATCAAACACTTGACTTGACAAGTGATCAACTAACCATCTCTGGCACAGGAGGTAACTCCGTTGATCTAACAGGTTACCTTGATAATACTGATTCACAGAATTTAAGTTTGTCTGGTAGTACACTAAACATCAGTAGCGGTACAGGTGTTGACTTGACGCCAATTTTACCATCGGGTAGTACGGATGATCAAAATCTGGTAATCGCGGGAGATGTACTGAGTATAGAAGATGGGGCTGGATCGGTTGACTTGAGTGCTTATGTAGATGATGCAGATGCAGATCCAAACAATGAAAATCAAGATTTAAGTTTAACTGGAAATACTCTAAACATCAGTAGCGGTACAGGTGTTGACTTGACGCCAATTTTACCATCGGGTAGTACGGATGATCAAAATCTGGTAATCGCGGGAGATGTACTGAGTATAGAAGATGGGGCTGGTTCAGTTGATTTGAGTACTTATAGAGATGATGCCGATGCTGATCCAACCAATGAAAATCAAGATTTGAGTTTAACTGGAAATACTCTAAATATCAGTAGTGGTACAGGTGTTGACCTGAGCCCAATTTTATCAGCCAATACTGACAGCCAAGATTTATCGATAAGTGGAAATGACCTAAGTCTTACTGGTGACCCAACTGCAACGCCCATTAACTTATCAGGATATCTAGATAATACCGATGCGCAAAACTTATCCCTTTCAGGAGCTATAGGTTCTGCTATACCGAGCGAAGTTTTTAATCTAAATGTAACAAATGGCACTGGAGTTACACTTACTGAAGGGACAAACATTGAAATTACGCGCACAGGCTCTAACCTAACCATCGGCTCCACTGCTGCTGCATCGGGTGAGGCCAATACTGCTAGCAATGTAGGGAGTGCAGGAGTAGGAGTCTTTAAACAAAAAACGGCTTCTGATTTAGAGTTTAAGAATATAAATACTGCTTCAGCAGGAGTTATTACTATAACAGATGACACAGGTAATGATGAAGTAGATATTGGCCTCAATCAAGGGGCGTTATCAATACTGTCATCTCAGGTATCAGATGCCGGAACTATGATTGCACAAGATGCTACTGGTGTCGCCATCACTGGAGGCAGTCTTGATGGTGTAGCGCTGACAAATACTACAGTGGACAATACTGTCTCTGGAGATGGAAGTAGCTTAACCAACATAAGTGCTGAACAATTACAAGGAACAGCAATTAATCCTACAATCACGCCAAATATGGATGACGTGCTTAAATGGAATGGCTCAGAATGGACGGCACAGCCTGATGTAGCTGCTGGTTCACCTACTACATTTGCTGGAATGGGGATTCCTGGTATAGTTCCAGATCCTGTAACAGAAACCGGACGGTTCTTAAGTGATAATGGCTCTTGGACCACACCTCCTGGTGGTGGAGATTTATTGAGCACTAGCAATCTGAGTGAACTGACAGATGTATCTGCTGCACAGACCAATCTTGGATTAGGCGATATGGCTATTCAAAATGCAGCTACTGTAAACATCACCGGAGGAACTTTGGACAATGTATCCATAACAAATGGCACTTTTTCAGGGGATGGTGCTGGTTTGACGAATGTCAGTGCCACAGCTACAGCCGACAATGCAACAATAACTGGTAATGGCACTGGTGGCAGTCCGCTTACTGTAGGTACAATTGGTTCTGCCCAGATTACGGATGGGCAAGTTTCTTCTGCCGATATTGCGAATAGCACTATTGTAGATGCTGATATAGCAGCAGGAGCGGCAATTGCGGTCACAAAAATTTCTGGCTTAGTAGATAATAATGCTTCGAATGAGATTCAAACACTGGCTCAAGTATTGACTGAAGGAAACGCTGCAGGAACATCAATTACCGGACTATCTAACCCAACCAATCCACAAGATGCTGCTACTAAGGCCTATGTAGATGCAATCCCTACTTCAAGCCCATGGACGCTGAACGCTCCTGACATCAACTATACTGCTGGCAATGTAGGTATTGGCAATAGCAACCCTTTGGCGACTCTACATGTTGGGGAGAATGCAGGCCCAGGAATCTCAGGAGATGAGTCCATTTACATGGCACGGGATGGAGGTGACACTTACCTTGAGACATATTCTAATGACATGAGTGAAGGACTGCTAATGCACGGTGCTGGTGGAGGTAATGAAAGTGGTGTAATCAAACAAATGTTTAGTAATGGCTATATGACTGGGAAACCCTCAGGATTACATATTTTCAATCGTGGAGCAGAAGGTATTATTTTTTCAACCACAGATACGGAGAGAATGAGTATTTTAGGAAACGGTAATGTCGGGATAGGAACAAGTAGTCCTGAGGAAGCACTGCACATCTCTCAAACAAATGATGTACTAGATGGTACCGATGGCACCTTTATCAATCTTCAGAATTCAACCTCGTTAAGTGGACCAGGACAAGTAGCAGGTCTTAGGTTTAGAACAGATGGGGTTGGAGCAGGTCTGAATGCTCGTTACAAGGGGGGTATTCTTTTTCAAAAAACAGGAAGTTTTGGGGTTGGCAGTATCATATTGGCTACTACTGATGCCGCTGATAACACAAGTATAACAGCGGCTGATGCTAGAATGACAATTTTAACATCAGGAGAATTAGGTATAGGAACTACCAATCCAGACTCCAAAATGTTTATATATGATGCTGTAGCCCCAACACTAAGAATCTCAAGTTCTAATACTGCCGGGTTTACCAATTCGACAAATAGTGGTACCATTGAATTGTTGGAGAGTGGGCCTTTGGCGACTGCAGTATATGGTGCACAAATAACTTATAATGGTACTGGCAATGATCTAATACTAGGTATGTACAATGGAACCACCACCGCTACTCCCGTTTTAAGTATAGACAGAAATACGCTCAATGTAGGTATTGGAAACCTAACCCCTACCAAGAAATTACATATAGTAGATGCACCAACAACAACTTTTGATGCTGCTCTTTATGCTTCTAGTTCCACCACCAATGGTGCAGGGTTTTATGGAGCGATGGTCTATGATGCTGGATCAACTAATTTTGGAGTCTATGCACATTCTGATGCACTTTCTAATACTTCTTCATTAGGTGTAAATAGAGCAGCTGATGGAGGGCTGGTGAGTTTTATGTCAGGAGGAGTACTTAGAGGGCAAATTTCAGTATCTGGATCCACAGTTACCTATGGGGCTTTTACAGGTGTTCATTATGCCATGTCAAAAGATGATAACATTGAAAGGGGGATGTTAGTTACCCTTACGGGAAATAATGGTAATCTCCATGGAGACTCAGAATCAGAAATTATTCATGGAATAGAAAAATCAACAAAAGCCAACGATTCAAGAATTATGGGCGCATTTCTTGGTTTAATAGACCCACTTCTAGAGCAATCTTTGGAAAACCCCAATCAAGTTATGGCGGTCGGGAACGGAGAGATGTGGGTAGCATCTCAAGGCAAAAATTTAGAGCCAGGGGATTACGTTATTTCCTCTGATATAAAAGGGCATGCGATGCTTGATGTTGGAGAATTTGAAATCGCACATGTAATTGCTAGAGTATCCGAGCCTGTTGACTGGTCAGAAGTAAGAGAGACAATAGATGGGGTCAAACATAAAAGGGTTGCCGTTTTCTATGAGAACTTCACCATTAACCACAAAGCAAACAGACTTGAGCAAGACCTAAATAATCTGAAAGCTGAAGTAGCTGAAATCAAAGCGATGCTTGGCATGAAGGCCAAAAATGATGACAAATAAACGACTTAATCAAAATGCAGAATATAAATCTGCATAGTTTAATAAATATTGTAAATTACTACTTGATATGAAGACCTACTGGAAAATAACGTTTTGGCTTCTAATGTTGTCTCCGGCAACATTTGCTCAGTTGACCATCGCAAGTGATGTCATATCAACCGCAACAGGAACAACAATTTCAACTGATGCCGATATTATACTTGATTCACGGGATCGCAATTTCGGTGAATCATCCTGGCACTTGGTGCGTGCGGCAGGTACAGAAGATCAGCAGATCTCTGGTAGTACCAATCCAACAGCCTTTTATAACTTATTCATCAATGGCGGAGGCACAAAAACATTCAATGGCACTTTCGGAGTAGCAAATCAGCTAAACCTAATTAATGGCATTGTCAACGTACTGTCAGATCAGCGATTTGCATTGAGTGCACCATCTGTATTACAAGATGGATACGGCAGCGATTCCTATATAGATGGAATGTTGATTATAAATATAGGAGAGAGCAGCAGAGCAATTTATCCTGTTGGAAATAGCGGAACTTACACCCTCATCGAGTTGTCCAATATCTCTGGGAGTAGTCCTATCATCGGAATCGATGCCAATAAAACCAGTATTGGGACTCTGGTCGATTTGCCGCAGAATGTCGATGATTATTCGAAAAACTGGAACTGGGAACTCGCATTGTTTTCCGATGACAATACTTTCAATGCATCTAATATCACAATCCCTTTGCTGCAAGAGGACAAAACACAATTTGATGGAGAAGATTACAAACCTATCGTACTCTATCAAAATCCTGATGGATTTACGAGCAATCTCGACAATGCCAGTGGTGTCGCCTCCAGGATAGATCCAGACATCACTTCAGCAGAGGTGGGAGGAAAAGGATTTTATTTCGCTGGGAAAATTCCGTCAACAGAACTAATCATCCACAACATCATCACGCCTAATGGAGACAATACCAATGACTATTTAGTCATCGAAAATCTCAATCTCTTCCCTGAAAATGAAATCATGGTTGTTGACCGATATGGCGTAGAAATATTTAGTAGATCCAATTATGTAAGCCCCGATGCAGACAGTGCTATAGGGGAAGATTTCACTTTTTTGCCTCCCGGAAATTATATCTGTATATTGAAATATAGTGACGGTGACAATGAAAACACGATCAAACAAACCATTAGTGTAATCAAATAGACTTGAATAGAATTCTACAAAAAATCATTCATCTTTTACTTTTAGTGGTCTTTTTGTCCATTAGCCGCCTGTCTATAGCCCAAGATATTCCGTTATTCAGTCAAAAACTAACCAATTCTTTCATCTACAACCCCGCCCTGGCAGGGCATACATTCGGATCAGTCACTTATGCGTATCGCAAAAATTTCGCAGAGGTAAATGGCTCAGCAAGTAATAATTTTTTCAGTTTTCATACACCAATCAAAGACCACAAGATGGGTGTCGGTGGAAATTTATACACAGAGCAGGTTGGTATAAGTAGGAATATATATGGCTCAGGAGCATACGCCTATCATTTGACCCTTGGAGGATCCAATACTTTGTCGATGGGCGTTTCTGCAGAGTATAATAGTATAGGCTTTGATGCGAGTAAACTAAACTTTGACAGTCCTGCCGAAAATGCACTGGTCAATGAAAGCAGTATGGATTTTTCTTTTGGAATGAATTATAGTCATAAATATTTCAAAGGAGGCATTGCAGTCAATCGATTGGCAACCAGTCTGGAGCTCACCAAAAAAGCGAATATTCTGTCAGAATTTTACTCTGGATATATAGCAGGGTTGATTCCTGTTCGAAAAGGACTTGATATTCTGGAACCAACATTCACTTTTAGAAAATTGTCTGATGTGAACAACGTGTGGGAGGCAGGTCTATATTACACTTATGACAACATGATCCTTTTGGGAGGAGCATTGCGAAAAGGAGATATCATCAATGTGACTGCGGGTTTTCATATTAACAAAAAACTGCTGCTAGGGTATTCCTATGAACTGGTGAATAACAACATCGGTACTGATCTTGGGGCAAGTAGTGAAATCACGTTAAGATATGATTTCAACAATATTTCCTATCAAGACCGATTCAAAAGCAATTATAAAAACTCCATTGCATTTCGCAGAAAGACACTCTCCAATAATAGCAGTGCCCGTAAGCGTGCTGGTGTAAAAGGCCCCAAGGCACTTCAAAGAAGAAGTAAAAAACTACGACCGCACTCTCCTAATACACGGTACAATACAGGCAAGAAACTCAAATCTGTAAAACATAAAGGACTCAATACCGCAAAACGCAGAAAACAAAACTTCAAACGTAATAAAAAGAGGCGTAAGAAGAGCAAAAACAGGAGATATAGATAGCGCCTCTAAGAAATAGAAAATTTTAGCACATTAATAAGCTTTACTAAACTTCAAAAGTTTAGTAAAGCTTATTCCGTGATCTCCTCACTATGAAACACAATACATAAAGCACTGCCTTGCCGGACCTGTTCCGGCACCCCCTTCTTCTGGGCACTTATAGAAAATATCAAGAAAAACCAAGACCCAAAGTGCCACTCAAATCAGATGTGTAGTTCAACAAAGATAGCGGAGATTAATCAGGAGGCCCCGGAACAGGTCCGGGGAAGGTGGTTCAAAGCGCATTTGATTTGACAATTTCCAAAAACTCACGATGGCACAAAAAAAGCCCTAATAATATCAATTATTAGGGCTTTTAGCTATTTGAATATTTATGCTTAAAGCTTACGCTTCACTTCTCTTTCCTCATAACTTTCAATAACATCGCCTTCTTTGATGTCATTGAATCCTTTGATGCTCAATCCACATTCATAACCGTTCTTCACTTCCATGACGTCATCCTTGAATCGCTTCAGCTGCCCCATCTGACCAGTATAAGCCACGATTCCATCTCTGATTAGTCTGATAGGGTTGTTACGCTTGATGTTACCATCGATTACCATACATCCAGCAACGGTACCTACTTTGGTGATCTTAAACACATCGCGAACCTCCACATTACCAACGATGACTTCTTCCACTACAGGAGCTAACATACCCTCCATTGCATCTTTCACATCATTGATCGCATCGTAGATGATCGAGTAAAGTCTGATTTCAATCTCCTCATTCTCTGCCAATCTCTTCGCACTGATAGATGGTCTCACTTGGAAACCAACAATGACCGCATCTGAAGCTGTTGCTAACAATACGTCAGATTCAGAAATCTGCCCCACCGCTTTGTGAATGATATTCACCTGAACTTCATCTGTAGATAACTTCAACAATGAATCAGACAAGGCTTCAATAGAACCATCCACATCACCTTTCACGATCACATTGAGTTCTTTGAAACTTCCGATTGCAAGTCTTCTTCCGATCTCATCAAGTGTAATATGTTTCTTGGTTCGGATATTTTGCTCTCTTTGGATTTGCTCTCTTTTGGTAGAAATCTCTCTCGCTTCCCGATCGGAATCCATCACATTGAACTTATCTCCAGCTTGCGGTGCACCATCAAGTCCAAGCATTTGGACTGGAGTAGCTGGTCCTGCTTCCTCCACTTTGGCTCCTTTGTGATCATACATCGCCTTGACCCTGCCGAAATAAGATCCTGCCAATAGAATATCTCCTATTCTTAGCGTCCCGTTTTGTACTAGGATGGTAGTGACATATCCACGTCCTTTATCCAAAGTGGCTTCGATAACAGTTCCATCTGCCTTCTTATTTGGATTGGATGTAAGTTCCAATAACTCAGATTCCAACAATACTTTCTCTAGTAATTCCTCAATCCCCTGTCCCGTCTTAGCAGAAATTTCTTGGCATTGATATTTACCACCCCACTCTTCAACAAGGATGTTTTCCTTGGAAAGTGCTTCCTTAATTTTGTCTGGATTGGCGCCTTCTCTATCCATTTTATTTATCGCAATCACAATAGGAACTCCTGCCACTTGTGCGTGGTTGATCGCTTCCTTTGTCTGTGGCATCACATCATCATCAGCTGCCACTACGATAATTACAATATCTGTTACTTTAGCACCACGAGCACGCATCGCTGTAAAGGCTTCATGACCCGGTGTATCTAAGAAGGCTATCTTGTGACCACTCTCTGTCATCACATCATAAGCACCGATGTGCTGTGTGATTCCACCAGCCTCATCATCAGTCACTTTAGATTCTCTTATATAATCCAAGAGAGATGTTTTACCGTGATCAACGTGTCCCATGATCGTAACAATTGGAGCGCGATTTTTCAAATCACCTTCCTTGTCTTCTTCTACCAAAACATCAAGCTCATCTTCTGATGAAGAGAACGTAACATTGTAGCCAAATTCATCTGCTATAACAGTAATAGACTCTGCATCTAGTCGCTGATTGATCGAAACAAACATCCCTAGACCCATACAAGTAGAAATCACGTCATTGACAGATACCTCCATGAGTGACGCTAAATCGTTTGCTGAAACAAACTCAGCAACTTTTATTGTCTTGGACTCTTCTTGCTCTTGCATGATCTGCTCTTCACGAGCTTCCGCAAATGCCGATCGTTTCTCTTTTCTATACTTAGCACCACCTCTCTTATTCGTGCCACCACTTAGTTTAGCAAGTGTTGCCTTGATTTGATCTTGAATCTCTTTATCGCTCGGCTCCTCCTTCTGTACTCTCGAACGTTTCGCTCCTGGCTTTTGAAATGGAGGTCTCGATTGATTACCTTGATTGCCACCTCTACCTGGTTGACCTGTAGGTCTTCCGACTCCACCGCCTGAAGCTTGTCCCGGGCTCGGAATACGCTTACGTGGTCGTTTTTTCTTATCTCCTCGCTGATCCGAAGAAGCTACCGGTTTCGGTTTGTCTTTACGCGTTTCCTTGGGAAGTTCTATTTTCCCAACAACCTTGAGCCCTTTCAATTTATCAGCTCTTGCTTCAATAACCTTGGAGCCAGGAGTGCCTTCCCTAGGCGCTGTTGGTTTTTCTTCAACCGGTGTTGGTGTTTCTGTTGTAGCCCCTTTGACAGGAGTTACTTCTTCTTCCGCTTTGACAGGCTGCTCTTCGGCAACTTCCACAGGTTTTTCTTCAGTCACTTCGGCTGTTTTCTCTTCTACTGGAGGTGCCTTCTCTTCTACAGCCTCAGGTTCTTCAACTACTTTTTCAACTGCCTTAACAGGCTCTTCTATAGCAGGCTCTTCTTTGACTGGTTCTTCTTGCTTAGTTGGCTTAGGGGATTTTTTGCCATCTATATCTATTTTACCCAGCACTTTTATTCCTTGAAGCTTAGGTGCTTCAGTTTTGACTTTCTGCTCTTCTTTTGGTTTTGGATCAGGGACTGTCGACTCCTCTACTGTTACATTTTTGATCAGCACGCGTTCCTCCTCTTCCTTCTTAGGCGTACTTTCTACTTCTCTCCCACCAGTAAGATCATCTGACAGCTTCGTGCCTATCGTGAGGCTGGAAGCTTCTTCTTTGTCATGTGCAGAATCTGCAAATTCACTTGCAAGCATGCCATATTGTTCGCCAGTGATTTTAGCATTTGGACTGCTGTCGATCTCAATGCCTCTACCAGCAAGGTATTCAACGATGGTGTTTCTACCAACATTGAGCTTTCTTGCCACTTGGCTCAACCTCATCATTTTTTCTTCTGACATGCTCAAATATCCCCTTTTTTTGTGATTTTAAAAAATTTGTCTCGCGACTAAAGCGTATTTTTAAACGCTACTTGTATTTTATTCAAATTCCTGTGACAACACTGCAAATACACCATTGATCGTTTCTTCTTCCAAATCCGCACGGATTGCCAAGTCTTCTTTACCCAGCGTCAACACACTTTTGGCTGTATCAAGACCTACACGCTTCAATTCATCGATTACCCAGCTATCAATTTCATCAGAGAATTCATCCAAATCGACATCTTCATCTTCTGCACCAGCTAACTCACGGAAAACATCTATTTCCAATCCTACCAGCTTACTGGCAAGTTTGATGTTTTGACCTCCTCTACCTATCGCTAAGGAAACTTGATCTGGCTTTAAGAATACGGAAACCCTTCCATCATCAGCGACCTTGATACTCACTATCTTAGCAGGACTCAATGCCCTGGCGATGTATAAATCCATGTTATCAGTGAAGTTGATTACATCGATGTTCTCGTTTTGTAATTCCCTTACGATACTATGGATTCTTGATCCTTTCATCCCTACACAGGCTCCCACTGGATCGATTCTATCGTCATAAGATTCAACAGCTACCTTGGCACGCTCACCTGGTTCTCTCACTACTTTTTTGATGGTAATCAATCCATCATATACTTCTGGTACTTCACTTTCAAACAATCTTTCCAAGAATACAGGTGATGTTCTAGAAAGAATAATCTTAGGGCTACCATTGACCATATCTACTCGATCCACAATAGCTCGAATGGTTTCGCCTTTTCTGAAACGATCCTTAGATATCTGTTCACTCTTAGGAATGGCAATCTCATTTCCGTCATTGTCAATCAATAGTACTTCTCTTCCCAATATCTGGTAAACCTCACCACTGATGATCTCTCCAACTAAGTCTTTGTATTTCTGGAAAAGAATATCTTTTTCCAGATCCTTTACCTTTTGAATCAATGTCTGACGTGCAGTCATTACCGCTCTTCTACCAAAATCAAGTAGCTTGATCTCTTCTGCTACTTCTTCGCCTATCTCGAAATCAGGCTCGATTTTCTTCGCTTCAGAAAGACTGATTTTGTCATGATCCCAAATATCTTCAGAATTGTCATCTACAATTTCACGAAATCTCCAAATCTCTAAATCTCCTTTGTCCGCATTGATAATAATGTCAAAGTTATCATCCGTTTCATATTTCTTACGGATCATCGTTCTGAATACATCTTCCAATATACGGATCATAGTAGGTCTGTCAATATTCTTTTGACCTGCAAAATCCGCAAACGATTCAATTAAATTTATGCTTTCCATGTTATAAAATTATATATCTGTTAATGAGATATTGTTATTAAAACTTCACTAGTATTTCTGTTTTCTTTATTTGATCAAACTTGAAAGTTTCTTCTGTAAAAGTCTTTTTACTTCCTTTTCCTTCTTCTTGCTCAATGACCACTTCTTTGTCATTTGCTTCTACCAACACACCTTCATGTCTTGTCTCCTCTATTGTGACAACCCTGACATGCCTGCCAATATTCTTTATGTATTGCCTCAACATTACAATAGGGTGATCCAATCCTGGGGAAGACACTTCCAATCGATAAGCATCTTCGATGATCTGCTCTTCTTCGATGATCAAACCTACCTTCCTGCTTATTTTTGCGCAATCATCAATGTTGATTCCTTCATCACCATCTAGTAATATCAGCACCTTTTTAGGGCCTTTTTGTCCAGATATAACTATGTCAACTAAAAAGTGTTGTTCACTTTCTAGGTTATCATTGACCAGCTTTTCTATTTGCTCCTTTAGCATAATATTCTATACAAAAAGAGGGGACTTTATGTCCCCTCGATATTCAAAACATACCTTATTTCACTGCAAAAGTAGGCAATAATGATCTAAAAACAAACACATTCTCAGATGAAAAACCATAAAATTTCTGCTACGTATCTATAACGACTTTAAAATTTGAATTTTTAGGAGTTGATTTTACTACATTTGTGGCTATGCTTGATAAATTAAGATTATACAATACGCTTACGCGAAAAAAAGAAGTTTTCGAACCAATCAACCCACCTCATGTAGGCATGTATGTTTGTGGACCAACTGTATATAGTGATGTACACTTAGGCAATGTGCGTACTTTTTTAAGTTTTGATGTGATCTATCGTTATTTGTTACACTTGGGGTATAATGTGCGTTATGTACGAAATATTACGGATGTAGGGCATTTGGTCAATGACGCTGACGAGGGAGAAGACAAGATTGCCAAAAAGGCCAAATTGGAAAATGTAGAGCCGATGGAGATAGTCCAGCGCTATACCAATGACTTTCACAATGTATTGGATTTGTTCAACTTCTTGCCAACCAGCATAGAGCCAACTGCTACTGGACATATCGTGGAACAAATCGAAATGGTGAAAACACTGCTCGACAAAGAACTAGCATACGAAGTGAATGGCTCTGTTTATTTTGATGTGAATAAATACGATAAAGACCACAACTACGGCAAACTATCTGGTCGCGTACTTGAGGAGCTCATGGCAAGCGAACGTGTGCTAGATGCGCAGAGTGAAAAACGCAATAAAGTAGATTTTGCACTGTGGAAAAAAGCATCGGACGAACATATCATGCGATGGCCTTCACCTTGGGGCTTGGGNTTNCCGGGCTGGCACCTTGAGTGTACCGTGATGAGTACCAAATATCTCGGTGACACATTTGACATCCATGGAGGAGGGATGGATTTAAAATTTCCTCACCATGAATGTGAGATCGCACAAGCTGTTGGGGCTTTGGGCAAGGATCCAGTCAAGTATTGGATGCATACCAATATGCTCACGGTCAATGGGCAGAAGATGAGCAAGTCCCTCAACAATTCCTTTTTGCCACGAGAATTGCTAACAGGAGATCATAAATTGTTGGATCAGGCTTATAGTGCGATGTCGGTTCGCTTCTTCATGTTGCAGTCGCATTACTCTAGCACGTTGGATTTTTCCAATGAGGCGTTATTGGCAGCACAGAAAGGGTATAAGAAGTTGATAAATGGTTTGCGAATCGCCAAAGGACTTGCTTATGAAGCACAGGAAGATCTAGAAGTAGATCAGGAGCAAGTAGATCAGATAAAGCAGGTCATTGCCAACTGTACGAGCGCGATGAATGATGATTTCAACACTGCGCAAACGATCGCACATTTGTTCAATTTGCTTAAAAAAATCAACTCGATATATACTGGCAATCTGGCCTATAGTGCAATAGGCGAATCCATCTTCAATGAAATGATCAGTACATACACCACCTTTGTGGAAGATGTTTTGGGTTTAGAAGAAGAGCAAACAGCTTCGCCAAATAGCTTGATAGACTCATTGATCGATGTATATAAAGATGCCAAATTCAACAAACAATATGATAAAGTAGATGCCATCAGGGCATCACTTAAAGAGAATCGCATTATCCTAAAGGATATGAAAGACAAAGTAGATTGGGCATATGAAGAGTAAACTAATGAGTCAACCCGCCAAAGGTCGGGCAAGTTTTGATAATTTGATAATGAGAAAATTAATTATTTCTTCATTTTTGGTCTTAGCCATTGTTAGCTGTGACAGTAGTAAGAAAGAAACAACCTCTGCTCCTGCGAAACCAGGGGTTGCTGTTCCAAGCTTTAATGCTGACAGTGCTTATGCGTACGTGCAGGCACAAGTTGACTTCGGACCGAGGGTGCCTAATACAGCAGCACATGGATTTGCCGGAGATTACTTGATCAGTCAGTTAGAATCATATGGAGGTACAGTAAAAGTTCAGTCATTCGAGGAAACGACTTTTGATGGAGAAAAACTATCTCTTAGAAATATCATGGGACAGTTCAATACTGATGCCAAGAAGAGAATTCTGTTAGCAGCACATTGGGATACCCGCCCATTTGCAGATAAAGATGCCGTTGATCCTATGAAAACTCCTGATGGCGCCAATGATGGTGCCAGCGGTGTGGGTGTATTACTAGAAATTGCACGTGTGATCAG
>JGI24005J15628_10001081_pt1 | contig 14763 bp, 15 predicted proteins | sample LinPmetageLP40_FD_15628 | JGI IMG/M metagenome (IMG submission 15628)
CCTTTACTTGTGACTTTTTTCAGAAATGGAGTCATAAGAAAGACTAAACAAAAAATATACAATGAAAAAACATACACTATCTCTAGCAATGGTTTTTATAATCGTACTCGGGTGGGCACAGACAAAAGAACCGAACAGTGTACTAGAAAAGGAAGTACGTAAAAAAGTGATTCAAAAATTTAAAGAAAAGCATTCGGGCGTTACCGATGCAGTATGGTATCCATACCCCAATCGGTATTGGAAAAATCAAGAGGCAGGTACACCTGTTTATTTTCCCATTATGTGGTCAAGTAATGAGCCAGACTATTATGAAGTAAGATTCACCGATGAAAATGGCAAAATCAGAAAGGTATATGGAAGAGGTGGAACATGGGAAATAACATCCAGACCAATCACTGAGGAAGCCATACCCCAAGAAATAACAGTGCAATTGGAGGAAAGAGGATTCACTAGCTGGACTAAAATGAATATCGAAAATATATCCAAATCTGGTCAGAATGGAATTTTTTGTAAGATCTGGCTGTCCAAGGACAAGAAAAACAGGATATTATACTTTGATGAAACTAACAAGCTTGTAAAAACACTAAAGTCCGATAATGATATTAATTTGATCGTGCAAGAAAATACTAAGCTAAAAGAAGTGCCAAAGACTGGTGAAGAACGTAAAATTGCCAGATCAGAAGTTCCTGAGCTAGTTGGAGCCAAAGCGAAGAAGAACCATGTAAATGTAGAGATTATCGAATGGGTAGAATATATAAGAGTTTATGATCCCTATCAAACGGGTGACAAGAAGAGCTATTATGATCTCACATTACCTGCTTTTTACCAAGCCGTATTCAAAGACAAGTCGGGGAAATTCGTAGCTACCTATAATTCATATGGCGAGCTGCTTGAAGTAGCACAAATGTTCAACACGAAAAACCTCCCTAAAGCAATACAACAAACCATGAAATCAGCATCTTATAAGTCATGGACTTTCGAAAAGGAGCATGGCAAACTAGAAATAGATAAAGGATTGATTATATACAGGATATATGGGAATGTAAATAGTGAGTCTCGAATGATAATTCTAGATGAAAACGGTAAAATTGCAACTCTGTAATGGAACTGCATTCACTTGAGAACAATCCTGAGTTCGTCAAACTGTAAATTGAAGTTATAAATATTCCTGGCTAATATATCTCGTCTTCAACTGGACAAGGTTGAAAGAATTGAACGAAATACTTCTCTTACTAAAATTAATAGTCTTTTTGTATTAGTTATGGCAGTTGTTTACTGCGTTGAAAATTAATGACACATTGGTGAATTCAATACGTTTTGTCCAAACTTTATTAACATGCTCTAAAATATCATACCATTTTCGCTGTTATTCTACAGTTACAGACTTCGCCAAGTTTCTAGGTTGATCAACATTGCAACCTCTCATGACTGCAATATGATAGGAAAGTAATTGCAATGGAATCACAGATACCATCGGCATGAGTGCCTCATCAGTAGCAGGCACTTCTATTACGTGTTCTGCCATTTGTGGAATAATTGCATCCCCTTCAGTCACTACAGCGATCACTTTACCTTTTCTGGCTTTCACTTCCTGTATATTGGAAACCACTTTATCGTAAGAGCTATCTCGCGTAGCAATAAATACTACAGGCATTTCTTCGTCTATCAATGCAATCGGTCCATGCTTCATCTCTGCTGCTGGATATCCTTCCGCATGTATATATGAAATCTCTTTAAGTTTTAAAGCTCCTTCTAGAGCTACTGGGAAATTATATCCCCTTCCAAGATAAAGGAAGTTAGTCGCATCTTTATACAAGGACGCGATATGTTCAATTTGATCATCAAGTTTCAAACATTTCTCAACCTTGTCAGGAATAGCCTCCAATTCAGTTAAAAGCTCTCTAAACCTTGACTCTGTAATGGTTCCTTTTTCCTTCGCTACAATAAGAGCGATCATGTTGAGAACCGTTAATTGTGCGGTGAAAGCTTTTGTACTGGCTACCCCGATTTCTGGTCCGGCATGTGTATATGCCCCCTCATGTGATATTCTTGAAATAGAGGATCCTACTACGTTGCAAACTCCAAATATTATCGCTCCCTTTGATTTGGCCAGCTCGATAGCCGCCATGGTATCAGCAGTCTCGCCTGATTGAGATATGGCTAAGACAACATCCCCTTCATTTATTACAGGATTTCGATAACGGAATTCTGAAGCATACTCTACTTCAACAGGGATTCTGCAAAATTCTTCAAAGAAATATTCCGCTGTCAAACCCGCATGCCATGAAGTACCACACGCGATAATGACAATCCTTTCAGCATGAACCAGCTTGTTGGTATATTCACGAATTCCTCCTAAAACCAGAGAACCCGTTGTTGCATTGAGTCGCCCCCTCATGCAATCAGCTATTGACTTGGGTTGCTCAAATATTTCTTTGAGCATAAAGTGCTCATATCCACCTTTTTCAATCGCTTCTAGCTCCATCTCCAATGTCTGAACATATGGAGTGGAAAGCACATTGTCAGTATTCTTTATTTCCAAACCATTTCGATCCATGACTGCGATCTCATAGTCATTGAGATAAATCACCTCATTCGTATATTCCACAATGGGTGTCGCGTCAGAAGCTAAAAAATACTCTCCCTTGCCTACACCGATGACCAATGGGCTGCCTTTACGTGCGGCTATTAGCAAATCAGGATCATTCTTCGACATGATCACAATGGCATAGGCACCTACCACTTTAGTCAGCGCAAGTCTCACAGCTTCAGGAAGCGTACAATCATTATTTAATTGAATATCCTCTATAAACTTAATGAACACCTCAGAGTCTGTATCACTAATGAATTCATGCCCTTTGTTGATCAACTCCTGCTTAAGTGAAGCATAGTTTTCAATGATTCCATTGTGAATCATTGCCAAATTTTGGCTTCCAGAAAAATGTGGGTGTGCATTTACATCATTGGGTTCACCATGGGTAGCCCACCTCGTATGTCCAATACCAATAGTACTATCTAGGCTTTTTCCGTTTATAAAATTTTCTAGGTCAACAACTTTACCCTTTTTCTTATAAACATTCAAATTACCGTTAAGCAGTGCAATACCTGCACTATCATATCCACGATATTCCAATCTTTTCAATCCTTTAAGGACTATTTCATGGGCCTGTTTATCACCAATATAAGCTACTATTCCACACATACTTTATAGAATTAATTATTTGGGAAGTGTATAATACACCTTCAATTTGATGCTATCCTGATGCACTACAAATCTATCAACTTGGAAGCCCGATTCACTCACAACAGTACCATTAGATACTACTGTTGGTAATATTCTTGAGGTGCTTCTTTCAACTTTTGAGCTATACAAAAATTGAAAATATTGAGTTGGCAATGCAGAATAAACTCCCGTATCATCATTTGCTACAAATGGTATAAATAATTGTGTATTTGCATCCGTTTGTACTGTGAAAAAACTTGCTCCATTAACGTCTAACGGGGACAGCTCGCCCTCTTCGTCTGTATTAAGTAGAGATATCCCCACGGGGGCCGATAGATCAGTCGTACTTGCAATTTCTCCCAAAGACAACTCCACACTATTAATTATCATATGCTCCTTATCTGCAAAAAAATCAAGAAATGGTTGAAAATCTAGTTCTGTAGTTACTCCCGTTCCACTCTGAACATAGCGCATATTATTTTCTGGTGTAATTGGAGTACTTGGGTTATCATCAGATAATCCAGCAATCGGTGTTCCTGACCTATCAGAAGTTATCTTGTTATATCCCTGCTGGTTAAAAGAGTAGAAATATATCAGCGTATCCGCATTCGCCCCAGCCTCAACAGTATGATAATGAAGCGCAAGGTTTGTTTCCGTACTAGTGCTACTAATGCTCACTATTTTATCTGAGCTAGAAGTCACTATTGCAAATCCATAGAAATCCAGCGGAACATTAATTGCAGTAGTATCTGAAACTATATCAGCTTGAATTTCACTAAAAAAGGTATCATCAAGCTTAATTCTTAGCGAATCAGTCAATTTGAAGTCCTCTTCTGTTACTTCAAGTGTGTCGTATTTCTCTGGATTCAAAGTGAACGTAGCCTGTCCCAAAGAGGTTGGGTCATACATGATGCTCGACAAATTGGTTCGCCCGTCCAAGTCTGTAAGCTCTTCCGTAAGCCTGTGAATCTGAATAGTAATTGGAGTTTCTGTTTTAGCACCATAATAATAAGGAGTCAATCTTAAAGAAAGCACCAATGAATCAAAAACAATATCAGAACCGCTAAGATCAATATCTGTCAAACCAAAGAAGGTAGTATAAGCTTCAGAAGTAACCAAACCAAATTCTGAATCTGTATAAGTACCTGTCAATAAATTAAATCTACTCGTAAATATCGAATCTATAATCACTTGAGAAGGCAGTGTAAACTCTTCAAAGAGTAAATCAAACTGATCCCCAATGTTGTTTTTACCGACATTGTTCAACTCCTCCTTACAAGCAACAAAAAATAAAGCCAGCACTATCATAAGTGCTAGCTTTGACGCTTTATCCCACAAGTTCATTATATAAATCAAAGTAAGAGTCCAAAAATTGTTCTTCTTGTTCAATAGATTCAGGTTTCTTTTCATTCGACAAATCACTGAAAAGTGCATTGATATCACTGCTATCTTCTGCTTTAATCACTGCATCAGAAAATTCCATACCTAGTTTAATAAAACCCTCAAAATTTGCTGATTCTAAATTCCCTAGCATGTTGTCCTCAACATCTAGCATTTTAACCTTACCCTTAATATCGCTATTAAAAGTGTGTGAAAATTTATTATCATAAACACTAAATACAGATTTAGCATTCTTGAAGATGGGATCGTTTTTATAAGTGGTATTGAGATACAAAGGAATAAAACTAGTCATCCAGTCATTGCAATGCACAATATCTGGAGCCCAGCCTAGTTTTTTCACGGTCTCCAGCACACCTTTGCAAAAGAAAATGGCTCTCTCATCATTATCCTCATAGAACTTATCCTCCTTATCAAAGAATACAGATTTTCTTTGAAAATAATCCTCGTTATCAATGAAGTACACCTGCAACTTTGCATTTGGGATAGATGCCACCTTTATTACCAAAGGCTTCTCTTCATCACCAATTGATATATTGATTCCTGACAACCTCACTACTTCATGGAGTCTGTTCTTTCTCTCGTTTATTAGTCCAAATCTTGGCACTAATATTCTTATTTCCATTCCACGCTCTTGCATCCCCTGAGGGAGCTTCCTAACAAAATCAGCCACCTTTGAAGTTTGCAAAAATGGGTTGATTTCACTTGCTACATAAAGAATCCTAAGTTTCGACATATTGAAAATTATTTGATTGGTCTTTTGAATTGAGGCACAAAATTACAAAATTTCTATCTTTTTTCAAGCTTTAGTCTGACTAATACTTTAATATTGATGCCTTGTTTGTACTAAATTCAGCACCTACTCTGTCCCAATGCGGGTAATCAACGAAATAAAACCTCTGAGGGATATACTTCTTCAGAATAAAATTGACAATAAAACAATTGGACTTGTGCCTACTATGGGCGCTTTGCATGCAGGTCATATCAAATTAATCCAAGAATCTATAGAAGAATGTGACGTTACAGTTTGCAGTATATATGTGAACCCAACGCAATTCAACAATCAGGTTGATTTGGATAAGTACCCAAACACTTTCGAAGAAGATATACAAATGTTGAGCGATATTGGATGTGATTTGGCATTTAATCCTAGCCACAACGCCATGTATCCTTCCGGAAATCAACTTAATTTTGATTTTGGACACCTCGACAAGGTAATGGAAGGAGAGTTTAGAAAAGGACATTTCAGCGGTGTCGGCATCATAATCTCTAAATTCTTCAATATTGTTCAGCCAGATTTCGCCTATTTCGGGCAAAAGGATATTCAGCAGTTTGCAGTAATCAACAAAATGGTAGAAGAGCTACATATGAATACTTCTCTTAGGTGCGTACCCATCGTCCGAGAAGAAAATGGACTGGCGATGTCATCTCGCAATATGAGGTTGAGTGAAAAAGGAAAAAATGATGCTCTTGTATTATATGAGTCCCTTAATCTAGCAAAAGAATTACTAATAAAAGGAGTATCTATTTCAGATGTGAAAAACAAAATAAAGCATAAATTTGCATCCTCAATTGTAGAACTTGAATATTTCGAAGTGGTGAATAGTGATACGTTCATAAGTATGGACAAGGTGACCAAGAATAGTCCTGTCGCTATATGTATAGCAGGTCATATAGAAAATGTACGATTGATTGATAATATACTGTTGAACGAATGAGAATGATAGATGTTGATTGAAGTATTAAAATCAAAAATACATAGAGTAAAAGTTACTCAGGCAGAATTGCACTATGTGGGAAGTGTCACGATTGATGAAGATCTGATCGATGCTGCAAACCTTGTGGAAAATGAGAAAGTGCAAATTGTCAATATAAATAATGGCGAAAGGCTGGAGACATATGTCATCAAAGGAGAGCGAGGCACTGGCACAATCTGCATGAATGGCCCTGCTGCCCGAAAGACTCAAGTAGGAGATATTATTATCATAATCTCATATGCACAATTGGATTTTGACAAAGCAAAAAAGCATACCCCTACTATCATCTTTCCCAACACAGATAATAAATTGTGCTAATCTCCATGAGTACAGGTTTAAAAAAAGCCATGCGATATATTGGAGTATTTCTTTTCACTGGACTGCTTCTATGGCTTGCCATAGCCAATATTGATGTAAAGGAAGGTGAAACGATCATAGGATTTATTAGTAAGACATGGAATACAGCCAGTACACCATACCTCTTACTATCCGCATTCATTGCTATTCTGAGTCATTATTTCAGAGCAGTGCGCTGGAAACTATTGTTGAATCCTATTGGGTATCCACTAAAATCCACACACAGTTTCATGTCCGTAATGGTTGGTTATTTCATCAATCTGGCCATTCCAAGGGGAGGAGAACTATCAAGATGCTACAACCTCTATAAGCTAAATAAAACTCCTGTAAATATCTCATTTGGAACTGTTATTTCGGAACGAATTATTGATCTGTTCTTTCTGTTGGCACTTATCGGAGCAGTGTTCATTATTCAGTTGGAAACATTTTTGATTTTTTTCACCAAGCTGAAATTCGATCATCCTACTACTGATGATAGCTCAACCGTATTTCTATTGCTCTCTCTGAGCGTTCTTGTCATATTGGCACTTCTCGCGCTATTCCTTCTCAAAAGAAGAAAATCGCAGTTATTTAGATTTACGATTAAGCTTAAACACTTTCTTATTGGAATCAAGTCAGGTGTGTTTTCGATTCTCAAACTAGAAAAACGTGGACTATTCATTCTGTATTCTTTATTGATTTGGATCTGCTACTACTTAATGAATTATTTCGTGATGCAGGCCTTTCCGTCCACCTCAGAGCTAGACCTCCTCTCAGCTTTGACAATTTTCGTTATTGGTGGGATCGCCCTGGCCATACCACTACCAGGAGGAGCAGGAAGTTATCACCTTTTGGTATCTGCTGGATTGACCATGATATATGCTGTCGCCAATGACCAAGCCATCGCTTTTTCCGTAATAGTACATGCCTGGCAGACTTTAATCGTAATTGTTCTTGGTGTAGGATCACTCATTGTAAGCCAAGCATATTATAAATCAATGCGAAAATGAATACTTCTGATAAAATCGATTCTTTAGAATCTTTAACTCACAAAATCAAATCTTGGAAAGACCAGGGTGAGCAGGTTGTTTTCACCAACGGCTGCTTCGATATTCTTCATTTGGGTCATATAGACTATTTGGAGAAGGCTTCGAAAAAAGGAGATAAACTGGTGATTGGTCTCAATACCGACTCATCTGTAAGAAAACTGAAAGGAGAAGAGCGCCCTGTAAATAATGAGTACGCACGTGCTAGAATGCTCGCAGCACTTAGCTTTGTCGATGCGGTAGTTTCTTTTGGAGAAGATACTCCTTATGAATTAATCAAAATGCTACAACCTACCACCCTAGTAAAGGGAAGTGACTATTTGGCAGAAAATATTGTTGGTGCAGATATTGTTATTGCCAGTGGGGGAAGTGTAGAGACTATTGACTTGGTCGATGGTTATTCTACAACCAATATTATTGATAAATTAAAAAAACAATAAACAACTATAATATGATTTTTGTAATAGCAATCTTTTTTATGATCGTCAGCTATGCTGTCGGTGCAAGACTTAAAAATAAATTTAAAAAGTATGCACAGATACCGCTTCAATCAAACTTATCTGGTGCTGAAATCGCCAAACTAATGCTGGCTGATAATAACATCAATGATGTGGATGTCACGTGTGTTGCTGGTCAACTCACCGATCACTACAATCCGAGTAACAAAACTGTCAACTTAAGTGAAGCTGTTTACCACGGGCGAAATGCTGCATCGGCTGCAGTGGCATCACATGAATGCGGTCATGCTGTGCAACATGCAACAGCATACAGCATGCTCGAGTTTAGATCGGCTATGGTGCCTGTACAAAATGTCAGCGGCAAAGTATTAAACTTCATTCTTATAGCGAGTATATTCGGTGGAGCGTTTCTATTTCAGGCGTTCCCATATGACATGGTATTGATGATCGTCATCGGAGCATATGGCGTAATGACACTCTTCTCCTTCGTCACTTTGCCTGTAGAATTTGATGCCAGCAATCGTGCACTTGCATGGATAGAACAACGCAATATTGTAAACTCACAAGAACATGGAATGGCCAAAGATGCACTCAAGTGGGCTGCAATGACTTATGTAGTTGCTGCTATTGGTTCATTGGTGACATTGCTATACTATGTGAGCCTGCTCATGGGACGAAGTGATTAATACCTAAATTGAGCGATTCAAAAAATCGATAAGCACCAATGTTCTGAGTTAAAAAGACTTACAAAAATACTCGAAAGACCCAATGTGTATTCCTGCGTTTTTTGTAAACTTTTTATTTTCAGACTCTTAGGAATTGTTATGAAATAAGTCGAAGAAATTGAAGAATTTATTTTTTTCTTTACCAAGGCAAAATTTTCAAGCATCCGCCAGCTGGCGGACGGTTTAAAATTTTAACGCTGGGAAAGGGAAAAAGAAAGAGTCAAAACGATGAGTTATTTTTCAACGATTCCTTAGCACTTCTCATCTTTTTTGAATTGCCCAGTTTAAGTAATAGATTTTGTTATGCTTGCATAATAGTTTGGAAAGAAATTGTAACTTTGGGGCTTGAAAGCCCCTTTTTATTTTTAACAAACCCAACAAATAAGTCCTATGAACTTTGAATTCACTGAAGAACAACTAGCTGTACAAGCTGCTGCAAGAGACTTTGCTCAAACTGAATTGCTGCCTGGAGTTATTGAAAGAGACAATAAACAAGAATTTCCAACAGAGCAAATCAAAAAAATGGGAGAGCTCGGGTTTCTAGGGATGATGACCGATCCAAAATACAATGGCGGAGGTATGGATGCTGTATCCTATGTATTGGCAATGGAAGAAATTTCTAAGATAGATGCATCGAGCTCAGTAGTGATGTCTGTAAATAATTCTCTAGTATGTGCAGGGCTGGAAAAACATGGTACAGAGGAACAAAAACAGAAATATTTAACAAAATTAACAACTGGAGAGCAAATAGGTGCTTTCTGCTTGTCCGAGCCTGAGGCTGGATCTGACGCAACCTCTCAGCGTACCACGGCCGTGGATATGGGTGATCACTACCTGCTCAATGGCACCAAAAACTGGATTACCAACGGAAATAGTGCCAGTGTTTACATAGTCATGGCACAAACCAATCCTGAAAAAAGACATAAAGGGATCAATGCATTGATTATTGAAAAAGGAATGGATGGTTTCGTTGTAGGTAAAAAAGAAGACAAGCTAGGAATCAGAGGTTCTGATACACACTCTCTTATGTTTACCGATGTGAAAGTTCCTAAAGAAAATCGAATTGGCGCTGAGGGATTTGGTTTCTCATTCGCCATGGGCACACTCAATGGTGGTCGCATCGGGATCGCATCTCAAGCGCTAGGAATTGCTTCAGGAGCTTACGAGCTAGCCCTCAAATACTCCAAAGAACGTAAAGCGTTTGGAAAAGAAATCTGTCAACATCAGGCGATACAATTCAAATTGGCAGATATGGCAACAAATATAGATGCCGCACGTCTATTATGTTTACAGGCTGCCGTGATGAAGGATCAGGGCAAAGATTTTGCAAAAGAAGGTGCTATGGCAAAACTATTTGCCTCTCAAACTGCCATGGATACTACAGTAGAAGCTGTCCAAATTCATGGCGGATATGGATTTGTGAAAGAATACCATGTAGAAAGGTTGATGCGGGATGCCAAAATCACCCAGATCTATGAAGGAACTTCCGAAATACAAAAAATTGTGATTTCTAGAGAAGTATTGAAATAATGCGAGTATATTTGAAATAATTTACTATTTCATTATCACTGTGTGATTATTTTAATATAACGAAAAAAATTATGGACCAGAGACAATTAGAGGATTATAATAAGATTATAGAATCCTTAGGGATCAAATATATCAAAGCAGACAATATTAAACTGGCAAAACCAGTGACAATATCTGACTTCCATGATTCTGAAAACACAATAATCTTCATAAAAAAAGGAGAAATAAAATTTGGTGAAAAAGGAGAGATCGCCAATGCGGGCGAATTGTTATTCATCCCTGGAGGCTTCACAACCAGCATCACATATGGCTATGGAAGTAGCGTCACACTCACCAATGAAGAATTAGGGCATCGCCATGAAGAATTCTTCAAGTCTGATGTGATGCCAAGTGGTTTACGAAGCGTGGGTGTCGATAACTTCAACTACATGACGTTTGAAGCAAATATCTTTGACACGGTCAATTTCTTCAAAACATTGGATATCACGCCTTTCGTGATCAAAAGTGATAAAATCGCTGAGATCATCGCTGAGATCATAATAGAAGATAGTGGAAGAAAAGAAGGTAGAAATAGGGTCATCGCGCTGAAGTCTGAGCACTTAGCGATCGAGGTGATAAGATATATTATTGACAACAGGCTGTTCGTAGAGCAACTTGCTACCAACAGTACATACTTCAAAGATCCTCGCCTATTAGATTTGTTCAAATACGTGAAGAGCAACTTAGGCGGAGACTTATCTAACAAGGTTCTTGCGGAAATCACCAATGTATCTGAAGATTACGTAGGACAGTATTTCAAAATGCTCACAGGGATGAATCCACAGGATTACATCGAGTATCAAAGAATGCAACTTGCTCTTGATCTATTGAGAACAACTAAAAAGAGTATTCGCACCATCGGTCATGAAGTCGGGTATAAAGACACTGCATATTTCTGTAGAAGATTTAAGATGATGTATGGCATCCCAGCAGGGAAAATGAGAAGAAGAGAAACCTTAATGAATATCAAGTAACTCCTTATTCATTTTACTAATTTCATAGGAGACCTCAGTCAAAAGACTGGGGTCTTTTTCTATGGCATTGCCTATCACGATGGTGTCTGCTCCAGCTTCGAGGGCTATAAGTGCCTTTTCTACGGAGTTGATTCCACCCCCAATGATCAGCGGGCCATCTATTTGATCCCTCACTCCTTTGATCATCGATGGAGCAATGGGGGATTTAGCTCCACTACCTGCGTCCATGTAAGTCAACTTCATTCCCAACATTTCCCCAGCTAGCGCTGTAGCTATTGCGATGGAATCTTTATTCTGCGGAATCGGAGTTGTTCCACTCATATAAGCAACAGCAGTATCATTTCCCCCATTTATCAAGATGTATCCTGTAGGCAATACTTCAATATCTGCTTTTTTCAATAGTGGAGCTGCGGTCACGTGCTGACCGATAAGCAGTTCAGGATTCCTTCCAGATATAAGCGATAGAAATAAAATTCCGTCAGCATCCGTATCAATGTGCATATTGCTCCCCGGGAAAAGGACAACAGGAATATCGCAATTATTTTTGATGGTGTGAATAATGAGTCGCTGCGTGTCCTTGGTAATCAGGCTTCCACCAACAAAAAAATAAGTGATTTCATTCTCTACACTAAGATTGATCAGTCCGAGCAAATCTTCCAATTGGGTGAAGGAGTCTGGGTCTATCAAAATAGCCAGTCTTTTCTTCCTATCAGAAAATTGCTGATATAAATTATGCTTCCTTTTCATCCAACGAGTTTATATATTCGACTATCTTCTTACGCCCTTCATTCAAAACATATAGCCCAGCTTGCTGCTTGAATACGCTCAACAATCTGCTAATGGTGCTTGACGATTTCTTTCCATTTTTACCACTCAATAATTTATAAACCGCAATAGCAAACAGCAAGAGCCCCACCGTAATGAGCCCATCCGTGGCGAGTTTCTCAGTTCTGGTTGACAATGCATTCAAGTCATGATCAATGGCTCTTTTGTGCTCTTCTGAAGAAGCAAGTAGCTCCTTTTTCTTTTTAGCTATTGCGTCCATTAGTTCGATTTATCAAATGACTTACCAATCGCCTTGTACAAAACTTTTTTAATCTTCTCATTATCCTTGAAGGCAAACGCAATCAATGTGAGTATCAAATACACCCCACCTACTATCAGATATCCTAAATATGCATGCACAAGAACAATATTGAGCATGATCGCAGATGCAATGCTTATAAACAACAGGAAAAACAACCCTAGCATCAACATTATCCCGATAAGCAATATTTTGGTGCCGATAGATGCAGCATCCTCCTGAAGTTCGAGTTTCAAGAGTTCTATCCTGTCTTCAACATATCCAGAAAGATGATCCAACAAACCTTCCAATTTCAAAAATTTCATCACCCCTTTGGTATCCATAAATCAGCACATATTTGTTGCTAATTTATAAAGTATCGTCTTAAATACCCGATATTTTTTGTTTTACTGTATTTTGTAAATTGTCAATGATACCATATATTTCCCGATTGAAAAAAGCATTGATTCTAACAATTTGTTTTGATGAAGCAACTATTTTCATCATAAGGAGTATATCCAATACAAGTTATTCCTATTTATATGGCTAAAAAAATTATCATTGCTCTGGCGGTAATCATTGCGCTAATTTGTCTTGCAGCGATTGGTATGAGGATTTACACGAAATCTTTCAGCCCAAAAGACATTGCGATGTATCAGGATGATCATCATCAAATAAAAGTTACTTATTGCAGACCCTATAAAAAAGGTCGTACTATTTTCCCAGATTTAGAGCCGTATGGTGAAGTATGGCGCACTGGTGCAAATGATGCAACAGTCATTACTACTTCACAAGATCTGCCTATTGATGATAAAATATTGCCTAAAGGAACCTACAGCCTGTGGACGATTCCCGACCACGAACAATGGGAAGTAATCTTCAATAAAGAACATGGCCAATGGGGAATAGATGCGCTAACTGGAAAAGCCAATAGAGACCCATCGCTAGACATCTTGTCTATCACGGTACCTGTTTACCAAACTGATAATGAAATTGAGCAATTCACTATCCAATTTGAGACTTGGGGTGAAGTCATTGAGATGTTGATGATGTGGGATCATACCATTGTTGTTGTCCCCATCAAAAAACAATAACTACTCTCTCTTTTTCAAATATACCAGCACTCGATCAGCCATCTCTTCATTGCCTTCAAATTCTTTAAGCGGAATCGTAATTCCATTGACACCGCACTGATCCTCCGTGATGTTTTTATCTCTTATTTTCTGAAGAAGTGCAGTCGCCAGGTTTTCCGCCATCGTTGGGGGAATCACAATCTCTTCTTCTATATATACAACAGTGTCCGCAATACTGCTCATTGAGTCGATCTGCTCCAAGCTATTCATGTCATCACCCTCATAATCCATAGTCACCGTATCTGCTTCCATGTAGCCGTCCACCATTGTCATGGTATCTATCTCCTCTAGTGGTTCTATGATCTTAGCAGTATCTAGCGGGTAGTGAAAGATGTTGACCTCATATCCCGTATCGGTATTCTTAGACAATAGCCTTATGAGTCGTCTCAGTTCATACACTGATTGTTCATCAACATCGACTGAGGTGGTATCAAAACGCAATGACTGCAACTCCAAGCTATCCCCTGCCCCAAGTTCTTTCGAATTGACATCCCACTTTTTACGAGTAGAAAATTTCATTTCTGTGAGATCAAATATCTCCGATGCTACAGGCACTTGATTATTACTCGTCTCAAAGGAAATATCATAAACATGTCCCTCTTTCAATACAAAGTCATAAGTATCTCCACTTGCCAGCGATTGAAATATTTTTCGCTCTCTGGAATCCACATCATATACTTTCATAGTACCTCCTTCATCCGACTGCACGGTTCCAATAACTCTTAGTACATCCTTAGGTTTAAATTCCTGTGGGATCAACAATTGCTCAATAATAGTCCCTCTCTCTCCCTTCACGTCATGAAAGACATATCGACTTTTGGCCGGAACGCTAATATTTCGTTGACTATTGGCCTCGATAAAGTCCATTCTTTGCGGTTTCATCCATTCTCCTTCTTCCATTCTTGACAAATACCACTGAATACTTCCTTCATGATCAGATAGATACATTAACGTTTCACCATCGGCTAAAATATTAGGCGATAGTGAATTACCCTGATTGATGTTCCCAGGTAATTCACTTGGCTTGCTCCATCTAGACTTGACGCTCGAACGGGTTGACATCATTAGTTTGCATCCAGAG
>JGI24005J15628_10001082_pt1 | contig 14744 bp, 20 predicted proteins | sample LinPmetageLP40_FD_15628 | JGI IMG/M metagenome (IMG submission 15628)
ATCATCGCGAAGCGATGGACACATGGCGTTGTCCTCTGTTGGTTGTCATGTGTCCATCGCTTCGCGATGATAGTGAATGCAGACGAGCACACTGCCTGCCCTGGTGGGGGCAGTGATGATAGTGAATTGAGATGAGCACACTGCATCGTATAGTGCGGCAGGTCGAGCGGGTACATATGTTGTTTGTGAATAACGAGATGATGCTTTCGCATCACGAGGCGTGAGCCGATAAAAGTAATCGCTTGCGATTGCGTAAAGTACGAACTAAAAAACCCGCACTACAGCCGAAGCCATAGTGCGGTATCTGTCGCTGATTAGTGGGTTGCTGACACTTGTGCCTGTCGATCAATTGCGAACTGACCGAGGCTGGCGTTGGCTGTTGCGTCTGCCTGCTCGTTAAGCTCCTGCATTTTGATCCGCACTTCCTCGAGGTGAGCGTAGATGTCGTCAACGTTGTTGCAGTAAGACACTACCTCGTACTGCCCAGTCTCCTCGTTCTTTGCTGTGTTTTGATACAGCGCGATCGGGTTCTGGTCTGTAAGGTATGACATTTTCCCTAAGAGGTGGGTCTGTAACCTTTGACATTGNTCTCTGTCCGCTAGCAGTATCTCTGGCAAGTGACTCATGTCAATGATTGGCATCTCTGCCTCTTCAGCTATGTCAGCTGCTGTGTCGTAGCCGTGGTGGAAGTTTGCTGCATCATCGGCCTGTTTAGACAGTTGCGATTCGTGCAGACGTTTTGCGACGCCGCAGCAAGTGTTCATCAGCTGCTGTACGAATGTCAGGAAGAACTCGGGAGCGATAGGTGCTCCGTCGTACTTGACTCCAGTGACGGCTTCCATATTCTGCGCGATTTGTTTGGCTCGAGCGTACTTGGTGTGTAGTACGTTGGTGTGCAGTACGTCGATCTTCTGGATGATCGGCGCGTCNGAGTCCAAGTTCATGACAGCGTTTGCAAGGCGTTTGGTGTTGGGCTTGCTGCTCTCCGATAAACGAATGAGTGCGCCGAGCATGAGTGTTGTGAAGTTTGGTAGTTGGTTGGATACTGCTTCGTTATCAGACATAATCTTTATCCTTCTTCATTTAGTGAGTGTGTGTAACAGTTGGCATCTGCCAAGGTGAACGCGTTGTCAAGAGCGAGTGCGTTGCTGTGCCATTCGTCTTGCTCCGCGAGGTGATNGTCGAGTACTGACCAATCGTTTGGGTCGAAACTTACTTCGTAGTCCATAATCTAACTCCCGTAGTATTCGTTAATGTCGACATAGGCAGACATGGCGCTCGCATCAGCCATCGTCGATATGTCTTCCGTTAGGCAATCGAGTTGGTAACCTACGATTAGAGCGGCTACAGTTGGTATTGGGTTGTTTATGCAGTCTGTTCCGACTGCTTTAAGCCCGTCATACATCGCGTCACCCGCTGTTGTAGCGTTTTCTTTGGTTATGCCGATCTTGGCCGCGTGTTCTTTGGCCTTTGCCATTTGTTCTTTAGCATTTACCATGTGTGTGCTCCTTTATATGTGATTGCTATAAAACTAATCATTGGTTGTACCTCGCTAGTCGTATGGCCTCTTGTCTAGTGAGTCCGAGACGTATGTAGCGGGCGATAAGTAGCTGGACTTGCCGCTCTTGGGCAGTTATCCAGTGATTTCTGCTCTTGCTCATAAGTTGAACACCTCTTGTACTATCGGGAATACCTGTGTAACGAACAGGTATACCGAGAAGGTGTTCAAAGCAGTGACGAGGTATTGCTCATAGGCGGTTATAAAGCTGCTCGTTAGTGCTTTCATGCTAATGACTCTATTGCTTTGTTATCGGCGTCCCAGTCGAGTTGCCATTTTCGCATTGCGATACCCGCTAACTGCTGTTCGAGTTGTTCTATGTTTTCTGAAAGACGACGGCATTCCCGTAAGCAGATGCGCGCTTCTACAAGCATGTCTTCCACAAGGTTAAGAACATCTGCGTTATGTTCAGGGTGCTTTTGCATGGTATTTCTCCTATTTGTGGAGACAGAATTGCCCCCAATCAAAGAAGAATCAGACAACGGCGAACGTTAGTGAGGTGTTGAGAACGGACAGTTTTTGCCCGNTTTTCGGTGGATTTTCGGTGGATTTTGGCCTGTTTTTTATATATTTGTTATTTAACAATGACATATGACAGTTAGTTAATGTCGACTGTTAGAATGTGTGCCACTTACGGGGGGTGTGTGCCACCATGTGTGCCACCATGTGTGCCACTTACAAAACGCATAAACACTATACATAACAAGCACTTAACAAATGTGTGCCATGTGTGCCACCATTTTTCTATTTCACTGTGTAAACAACATTAAAAAAGAGAAAAAACAGTACATGTATACACAGTAACTGGGAATTACGTGGCACACGCGGCACAAGTGGCACACGTTTTGTTAAGTGTCTGATATATAAGACAATGGTGTTTTTGGTGTGTGCCAGTTACGTCAAATGTGTGCCAGTTACGAGGTAATGTGTGCCACTTAGCGCCCGCCAACGGGCCGATGAATACACCGTCTATAGTGTAATACACTGTCTATAGTGTAATGCTAATGCTAGCTGGCCCATGTCCNNTGTCACATGACTATGTCACAGGCCACATGACTATGTCGCATGGTCATGTCCAATGTCACAGGCCACATAACTCTTGTCACATGACCAATGCCAGAGGACAGAGGTTCTATGACCCATGCCCTATGCCGAAGGACACAGGCAAAGGGGTTACTGACAAACAAGGTTCCTGTAAATTGACATAAAACAAGGTTCCATGTCGTTTGATCTGGGATGGCGGTCGACCTGCCGCACTATACGAAGATAATGGGTGAGCGATTCAAGCTGTTTTTTCAAATTTTTTTTTCAAATTTTTTTATATAATACTTTAGCTAATAATGCTAACCTCCAAGAATGACAAGTAAAACGTGTAGCATGTGCAAAAAACAACAGTCACCTGACAACTTCGAAAAAGGCAGGTTATTGTGTCGCCCATGTCGAATGACGAGGTTCCAACGGCAAACAAGCACAACATATGAGTCTTATCTGCATGAAGTTTTTAGAACGGCCAAACAGCGCGCCAAAAGACGAGGGACAGAGTTCACTATCGACGAAGAAGATTTAATCGACCTATGGCTTACGCAAAATGGCCGCTGTGCATTGTCCGGTGTCGTTCTGACACACCACAGAGACGGTAGCGGAAAGAAGGATTTCAACGGATCTATCGACAGGATCGCTAATAAGAAAGGATATCACGTCGAAAACGTGCAAATGGTCGCGTATAGAGTAAATATTATGAAAAATACGCTGCCAGAGGATCTTTTTTACTGGTGGATCAAGACGATTCGTGATTTTTCTTGCGATTAAATATTAGTCACGCTAATATACGTATATGATATTAGAGATGATCGCTATTGAGGGTCTGGATGACGCTATCTTAGGCACTGGAATACGCACATCTAAGAACGAAGTCCTTGTTTACGACGGAAACGTTGCCGAGGAGATACTCCTATACATGGGATATGGCGAGAACTCACTGCCATATTTCTTAGAGAGTATAGACTTGGACAGCTTGGGCGACAAAGCACCAATGTTTATTTATCTCGACAGCGACAAAGACATATATGACCGTACCAGTAACACAGGACAACCAAAACTCAGGCTTGTCCACTGACACAGCGCTAGGTTCGAGGACAGAGTTCCAATCCCACTTGCCATATATGGGGTTGACGTTGAACGAGTTGACCGTTCAACAAGAAAAGCTCGTTTCTCTGATCGCTAGCGGCATGTCAGTGGCCGCAGCAGGCCGTGGGGCAGGGTATAGCAGTCGCCAACGTGCCAATGAAGCGGTAAAACGCCCCTCTGTAAAGAAAGCCCTCCAGTATTTCCGTGAGCAGATGCGCGAAGAGATAAAGTTCGAGCGTCAGAACGCCCATCTCATGTATATGGAGGCGTACAACTCCTCGGCCAACGCCACAGAAATGAAGAACACGACTGATTCACTTGTGAAATTGCACGGGTTAACTGTCCCAGACAATGCGACGCAGGTCAACATCAGCATAAACACCACCGCAAAGCAGCTAGAGCGTCTGTCTGACGAGGAGTTGCTCAAAATTGCCGGTAAAAATGACGATTACCTTGAACCAGAGAGCACTTAACTATGGCAAAGACCGTTTACAAGCAGACAAAGGCCATTGCTCGGAACGCCGCAGTTGCCGGTAAGCCTGGCGGCAAGAAGATTTCTACCACGAAGATTACAGGCACGCCTGTGAAACGGAAAAAGAAAGCCGCGCCAAAGAAAAAGATGCGCTCTTATTAACAAATGACCGAAGGCGTAGAAAAAAGGCAGTGTATCAGGTGCAAGAGGTTGCATCCTGAGACGCTGTATGCTGAAACCACTAATTTATGTGTTTATTGCAAGGCAGATGATGTAGATGCGCTACCACAACCATCTTCCGAGCAGCCTGTTGAGGCCAAACCAGCGGAGATATCTCTTGAAGAGAAAGCGAAAACAGAACTCGCCCTCCGATTCCTCACAAGGAAGCGGCTCTTGCCCTTTGTCGAGCGCTTCAACCACGACTACACCGCAGGATGGGTGCATAAAGACATCTGTCGACGACTCGAGCAGTTCTCTCAAGACGTTTCTGAGAAAAAAAGCCCACGACTTATGCTTTTTATGCCGCCTCGACACGGCAAAAGCACACTGGCGTCAGTCGCTTTCCCAGCTTGGCATCTGGGTAGACATCCAAGTCATGAATTTATCAGTTGCTCGTACTCGGGTTCGCTTGCAATGGGTTTCTCTCGAAAGGTACGTCAGCTACTCCGCGAACCAACCTATAAAACTGCCTTCAGCACGCGACTTGATCCTGACAGTCAGTCTGCGGAGGCTTGGCTTACTACTACTGGCGGGGGGTATGTGGCTGCTGGCGTTGGCGGCGGTATCACTGGTAAGGGTGCCCATGTCCTTGTTATCGACGATCCGGTAAAGAACAGGGACGACGCAGAGTCAGCAAACGCCAGAGATTCGACGTGGGATTGGTACACGTCCACAGCATATACGCGCCTAGCTCCAGGTGGAGGGGTGCTGGTCATCCTAACGCGATGGCACGATGACGATTTAGCGGGTCGTTTGTTGAAAGCAGCGGCAGATAATGGTGAGCAGTGGGAAGTTGTTAACTACCCTGCTAGAGCAGAAGTTGACGAAGAGTTCAGACTCCAAGGAGAAGCGCTCCATCGTGAGCGATACGACGAAGAAGCACTTACAAGAATTGAAAAAGCTGTTGGCCCTCGAGACTGGTCAGCCCTGTACCAGCAGAATCCAGTGTCAGATGACGGTGATTACTTCACCAGAGACATGATTCAGTACTACGACAGGGACGATGTTGATTACGACCGGATGAAGTTCTACTGCGCGTGGGACTTAGCGATTGGTAAGAAGGACAGGAACGACTACACCGTTGGAATGGTTGTCGGCGTTGATGAGTATGATGAATTGTATGTTGTGGACGTGGTACGTGGTAAGTACGACGGCTTCGAGATTGTAGAGCGGATACTTGACCTGTACGAAGAGTGGAGGCCGTCAATAATCGGCATTGAAAAAGGGCACATTGAGATGGCCCTTGGCCCCTTCCTCGAGAAGCGTATCCGAGAGCGCGGGCTGTTCGAGGCGTTCATTAAAGATTTAAAGACCGGACGCAGGGATAAAGAAGCGCGTGCTAGAGCCATCCAAGGACGAATGCAGCAGGGCATGGTTTGGTTGCCCAAGGACGAGAGTTTTACAGGCCCACTGGTAGCAGAGTTATTGCGCTTCCCGAATGGGGTACACGACGATCAGGTGGATGCACTAGCGTGGCTGGGACTAATGATGACTGAATTTGCTACTTACCAAGCGCCCGTTGTCCACGTTTCCTCCTGGAGAGATCGTCTTCCTTTTATAGGTAAAGAGCTACGAAGCAAATCAGCTATGGGCGCATAAGAATGAAAAAGACAACGAGACTGACCCCCGAGAAAGAGCAGCAGATTGCCAGCTTTCAATGGGACAGATACGTACGAGCTAGAGACCACGGTCATCTAGAGTACATTCACATGGCTAAGAAGTGTGATGACTTTTATCGGGGCGATCAGTGGGACTTGGACGATCAAGCCATGCTCGAGTCAGAAGGGCGACCATCACTTACTATTAATACGATCCTACCGACTGTTAATACGATTCTTGGGGAGCAGTCCACACGTCGAGCCGATGTCCAGTTCAAACCACGGCGGGGCGCGCAGCAGGACGTAGCAGATGTTCTCACTAAAGTGTACATGCAGATTGCAGACAACAATAAACTGGATTGGGTAGAACAGCAGGTGTTTAGCGACGGGTTAATAATGGACGGGCGCGGGTATTTCGACGTTCGTATGGATTTTAAGGATCACGTTGAAGGTGAGGTGCGCATAACCGCCAAAGATCCCCTAGACATCTTGATTGACCCCGATGCCAAGGACTATGACCCTAAGACGTGGAACGAGGTCTTTGAAACCAAGTGGATGACTCTTGATGAGATCGAGGAGCTTTATGGGAAAAAGAAATCCGAAGAGTTACGCTTCATTGCTGAAAACGGAAACAGTTTTGGTCGAGATTCCATCGAGTACGAAGAGAACCGCTACGGTGATATTGAGCCAGCAGACGATATGTTTGGCGCGACTGTTGTGGACGAAGACGACTATAAGAATGTCAAATCACTGCGCGTAGTAGAGCGCCAGCACAAGAAAATGTCACGGGTTTTTTGTTTTGTGGACCCCACAACGGGCGACCAACGAGAGTCACCAGACGCATGGCCCGAGGCAAAGTCAAAGAAGTTTGCGAAGCAGTACGGACTGAACTTAATAACCAAGATGAAGCGCAAAGTCCGTTGGACTGTGACGTGCGACAAGACGGTACTGCACGACGATTGGTCGCCTTATAACGAGTTTACCATTGTGCCGTTTTTTGCTTACTTTAGACGGGGACGACCGTTCGGGGTCATCCGTAATCTGATCAGCCCCCAAGAACAGCTAAATAAAATCGCAAGTCAAGAACTGCATATTGTTAATACCACAGCTAATAGTGGATGGATGGTTGAGTCAGGGTCGCTGGTAGGTATGACACCTGATGATCTTGAGGAACACGGTGCTGAGACGGGTCTTGTTCTAGAATATGCTCGCGGTACAACACCCCCTCAGAAGATCACCCCCAACACTATCCCCACAGGTTTAGATAGAATCGGGCAGAAAGCCGCAGTAAACATTAAGGCCATCTCTGGTGTTAATGACTCGATGTTAGGGTCTGATAGTGCGGAAGTGTCAGGTGTTGCGATGCGAGAGAAGTCGGCACGCGGCGCTGTAATGATACAAGTGCCGTTGGACAATTTAAAGAAGGCGCGTCAGTATCTAGCAGAGAAAGTGTTAAATCTGGTACAGACATTCTACTCAGAGCAACGGGTTTTGCAGATTACAAACGAAACCGATCCGCTCAAACCACGCGAAGAAGTAACCGTCAACGAGAATGACTCCAGAGGGCAGGGTAATTAACGACCTGACCATTGGCGAGTACGACGTTGTTATCACATCTGCCCCAGCGCGGGATAGCTTTGACGAAGTGCAGTTTGCAGAGGCGCTTAATCTACGTCAGGTGGGAGTGGCGATACCAGACGATGCCATTATCGAGTATAGCCATCTTACTAAGAAGGGTGAACTGGCTAAGCGCATCCGCATGATGACAGGAGTTGAGCAGTCGCCAGAGCAGCAAGAAGCCGCAGCAGCAGCCCAGCAGATGCAGATGCAGGCAGAACAGTTAACCCTTGCTAAGTTGGATGCCGAAGTTAAGAAGCTTCAGTCCGAAGCTGCGATGAACATTGCCAAAGTACAAGATACAACGGACGTAGAACCTCAGATCCGCATGCAAGAGCTACAAGCCAAGCTGCAAATGAAGGAGCAAGAACTCCAGCTGCGCAGAGAACTGGCTAGCCTCACCAATCAGACTAGAACCAGTCAATCAGAAACCAACGCAGCAACTCGCATAGCGGCTACTGCTATGCAGACCGCTGCAAAAAAGCAAGCCAACCAAAAACCTCCAATAGGAAATTGATATGAGTGAGAAAGACGAAAGCAAAGAAATCCAGTACGACGTAATGCCTGGGGCAGATCGGCCTGACGAGGACTCGCAAGAGTTACTTGACCTGAGTTTTGAAACTGTTGAAGAGGATACGACCGAAGTTGTTGCCGAAGACACCACCGAAGAAGAAACAGCCGAGGTTGTCGAAGACGAAGCTGTGGCAGACGAACCCGCGGAGGAGGCCGAAGCCGCTCCAACGGAAGAGGCCGTCTTGGATGAGATAACAGAAGTCAAAGAGGAAGTAGCGGAGCCTGCTCCTAAAAAGCCGATGGTGCCAAAAGCGCGCCTCGACGAAGTTCTTCAGAAGCAGAAGGCGTTGCAGAAGCAGCTTGACGACATGAAAGCGGCACAAGTTCCCGCCGAAGATGCGCCCGAAGAGTATGACTTTGGTGCGAAAGAGCTTGAGTATCAGAACGCGCTGCTAGATGGCGAGGCCGAGAAAGCTGCTGCACTGAGGGCGGATATACGTAAAGCAGAACGCGTTCAGATTGAGTATGAGATGACTCAGAAGATGACGGACACGGTGTCTAACAATCAGCAGGCCAGCGCCCTTCAACAAGCCGCCAGTACGCTCGAGGCGGAGTTCCCCGTATTCAATGCGAAGAGTGATGAGTATGACGAGGCGTTGACCCAAGAGGTTATTGACCTCCGCGATGCTTTTATTATCAAAGGCGACAACCCCGTAGCCGCTTTGTCACGGGCTGCGAAGTTCGTTATTAGCGAGAACGGGCTGGTTGATGACACCCCCATGCTTAGCACTGCTGCCGCTAAAGCCGCCACGGATGAGGTATCTAAAAAACGCGCTGAAGTAAGCCGAAAGCTAAAGGTAGCGGACTCACAACCGCCAGAGATGGCTGGTGAAGGCGCAGCTGTCCGTGGTGAATCCGCGTTAGACGTTTCGAACCTGAGTGAAGAAGAGTTTAACGCCCTACCAGAAGCAACTTTAAAGAGGTTAAGGGGGGATATCCTTTGAGTGAAAAAGATCCACGGCTAGCTCGAGCGGGAGTATCGGGCTTTAACAAACCGAAGAGAACGCCTTCGCACCCCAAGAAGTCACACATTGTGGTTGCAAAAGAGGGGTCAAAGATCAAGACAATCCGGTTCGGTGAGCAGGGAGCTTCAACCGCAGGGAAGCCCAAAGCCGGTGAGTCAGACAAGATGAAGAAGAAACGAGCAAGTTTTAAATCCCGTCATGGCCGCAACATAGCCAAGGGAAAGATGAGCGCGGCCTACTGGGCAAACCTTGTGAAATGGTAGTTAGATTTAGGAGAAACAGATGGACATCAAGACACTGGCGTCAGTAGCGCCGCTGGGAGTAGTTGCGGTCGGCGCAATTTTTTCGTATGCATCATTGTCCGCAGAGAGCGGCAGTAATGCGGAAGACATACGCGATAACAAAACGGTTATCCAGCGACACACGGAGCAGATAGCTGAGTTGGATAAGAATGTAACCCTTGTCCAGGCTAAGGTCGATTCGGTGCAAGAGGACGTTTCGGAAATGAAAGCAGATACCAAAGTCATTTTACAGCTGATCACTAATCAACAGCGGCGCTCCACTGACTAGCGCATGGAGCTAGTAATAGCGTTCGCGCTAATAGTTCAGTTAGACGGCGACCCCGAAGAACGAGTCGCTAGTCATTGGTGGCGTTTGCAGCATTGCCTTGCCGATGCGCGTTTGCTTTCCCGCCGTGAGGATAACTATGTGCCAGTAGTTGCGCACTGCAAACCTGTCTGGGTAGACCCGAGCATAGTTAAAATAAAAGGCTATACGGGGAAAACAAATGGCTCGAAGTGATGAACCTAAATGGAAGCGGATTGTCGCTGCTGTAAAAGCAGGGACGAAGGGTGGTAAAGCTGGGCAGTGGTCAGCTAGAAAAGCGCAACTTGCCACACAACGCTATAAAAAGTCGGGTGGTAGCTACAGCGGCCCGAAGACTAAAGCTCAGAAGTCATTGAGTAAGTGGACTGACGAGAAGTGGGGGACTAAGTCTGGTAAGAACTCTACGCAGGGCAAAAAAGCGACAGGGGAGCGGTATTTACCTAAGTCGGCGCGGGACTCTCTCAGTAAGAAAGAGTATGCACAAACCAGTGCTAAGAAACGTGCAGACACGAAAGCTGGCAAACAAGTTAGCAAGCAGCCTAAAAAAATAGCGAAAAAGACGGCTCGACACAGATAAGTGTTGCATCTATATATTAGTTACACTAATATTGGTATACGTCCATCACTACGATATGTGGTCGCCCCGTAGGCGTTAAAACCGTACCCCTCGCCTACAAAGGCGTTAAAAATGTCGAGGTCGCACCTCGTTAATCCGCGCTAAACGTTCCTCTACACGATAGTAGGGACGGATTAGCCGCTCCATAAAGTCGGCTGCTTATATTAGCGACAATAATGTTGCTGATAACACTCTTACTTTATTGGAGGCCATCATGGCTTTAACAAATTTTGGAACGCTTTCGGGCGATCAGTTGCAAACTTGGAGCCGCGACTTTTGGCGCGTAGCTCGTAACATGTCGTTCATCAACCAGTTCGCTGGTTCCGGTTCAAACGCAATGGTTCAGCGGGTTACTGAACTGACCAAAAACCAGAAAGGCACCAAAGCAAACATTACGCTTTTGGCTGACATGACTGGTGACGGTATCACTGGTGACAACACGTTAGAGGGCAATGAAGAAGCACTCCGCGCGTTCGATATCACTATTGAGCTTGATCAGCTTCGTTTCGCTAACCGCATGGCCGGTCGTTTGACTGACCAGAAGACTGTGGTTAACTTCCGTGAGCAGTCTCGCGATGCACTTGCCTACGCAATTGCTGACCGTTGCGATCAGCTTGCGTTCTTGACGCTCTCCGGTGTTGCTTATACCCACAAGAACAACGGTGGTCTTAGAACTACTAGCTCATCTGCGGGACACGAGTTGGTAGATTTAGAGTTTGCATCAGACGTATCCGCACCTACTGGTGATCGGCATCGTCGTTGGGATGCGACTAGCGGTGTTGTAGCCGGTGATGTTACTGCAACTGCCGCCGCTGACACTATCAACTATCGTTGCATCGTTGAGTTGAAGGCTTACGCGAAAGACAACTACATTCGTGGTATTCGCGGCGCTGGAAATGAGGAAACATTCCACATGTTTGTCACTCCTCAGCAGATGGCGGATCTGAAGCTTGACTCAGATTTCCTTGCTAACGTGCGTAATGCCGGTGTTCGAGGCTCGTCTAACAGCTTGTTCAGCGGATCTTCTAGCCTGATGGTTGACGGTGTGATGATTCATGAGTTCCGTCACGTCTTCAACACTGCTGGCGCGACTTCTGGAAGCTCGAGCAATGCAGGCGCTGCGGGGTACAAGTGGGGTGCGGGAGCCAACATTAATGGAGCGCGTGCTTTGTTCTGCGGTGCTCAAGCTCTTGCTATGGCAGACATTGGTCTACCCGAGGTTGTCGAGGACACGTTCGATTACGGGAACCAATCTGGTATCTCAATCGGCAAAATCTTCGGCCTTCGAAAGCCTAAGTACAACTCAGATATTTCTGGGAGCGTGCAAGACTTCGGCGTTATTGCACTAGATACCGCCTACTAAGAAGAAGTATCCCCTCCTCCGTTCTGGGGGAGGGGTTTTTTCACTAAAGAAAGGTGGGAAGACGTTTACTTGGAACGGGAAGAAGTACAACACTAAAACAAAATAGGAATTAAACATCATGAAGATTATTAGCGAGAAAGACCTACGCGTTACAAATTCAGCGGGTGGCGCAGTGTTGTTTCAAGCAGGCGTGCCCAGAGATATCGGTGACGAGATGGGACTAGCTGCTATGCAGTTAGGCGCAAAAGAATACAACGAAAAATATGTCGAAGAAGTTGAAGCAGCAGTAGCTGATTTCGAAGAAATTGAAGAGATTGAAGAAGTTGAACAAGTAGCTAACTCAGAAGACGAAGTTGTAGTTGCACTTCGTAGGCTGATTGAAGAGGCCGACCCCAACTCATTTAAGAATGACGGTACGCCAAAAGCGCAAACGGTTAACAAGCTGGTCAGAAGGACCGTCCGCACAGAGGAAAGAGAAGCCGCTTGGGAGCTAGCTCTTAACACATAGGTACAAAAGATGACTGTAACCGTTCAAAGCGTAGTTGATCGAGTACAAACTGTTATTCAAGACACGACGGGCGTTCGTTGGCCTGTTGTCAGTGAGCTTGTGCTTTGGGTAAATGACGCTCAGCGTGAGATAGCATTAATTAAACCCGATGCGAGTGCTACAAACGAGACTGTTACTTTAGTAACAGGCACTAAGCAGTCTATACCTGCGGGTGGGAACAGGCTCTTACAAGTTGTACGAAACATGTCTGCTGCGTCCAGTGGTACAGGCAAACGATCTGTACGGTTAGTGGGGAGGGCTGTCCTTGATGGGCAAAGCCCTGACTGGCATGACCCAACAGTAGCGGGTGATGCGGCGCATACAAATATTGTTAAGCACTATGTGTATGACGAGGCTAACCCCCGAAACTACTATGTATATCCTGGTGTAGCAGGGAATGCGTACTTAGAAATAATATATTCAGCCAACCCAGTAACTGTCACTTTAACTGACAACTTGTCTATCCCAGACGTTTTTGCCAACGCAATCATGAATTATGTCTTGTACATGTCTTACATGAAAGACGCTGAGTATGCAGGCAATCAACAGCGCGCTAGTTCACATTACGGATTGTTCACCACGTCGGTTACTGGCAAGGCTCAGATCGACGCGGTCACCACACCTAACCCCGAAATGCGACCGACCGCTCCTATGGGCATGGGGTAGGGGCATAATTTATGGCTACAACCAGCTACGAAGATTTGTTCCCAGACGTTATACCTTTTGCGCCGGACTGCCCAGATAGCTTAATTGAGCGAAACATAAGAGCCGCTGTTATAGAGTTTTGTGAGAAGACGGGCATATACCAAGCAGAGCTTGAGCCGCTGACAACAGTCGCGAACATCTACGAGTATGACCTAGAACCGCCCTCGGGCACTGTCGTACACAAGTTGATGACGACTGTGCATCAAGGTGATTCGCTGGAGCCTCTTTCCCCAGAGTTGCTGGATCAACGACTTCCGAAATGGCGGGACATTTCAACTGCTGGGACGCCGCAGTATGTTGTTAAACAGGGGCAGGCTCTGGTGTGGCTTGTGCCAATACCGTCAGCCACGGCTGTATCAAGCACGATTATAAGAGCACAGCTTAAACCTACAGCCACGTCGACGGGTTGTGATAGTGACATTATGGCCGAGTACCGAGACACCCTTATTAACGGCGCGGTATTTAGGTTACTTAGAACACCAGGACAGCCTTGGACAGATTTTACAGGCGCGCAGATCTATGGGTCTTTGTTTTCTGAAGGGGTTGTTAACGCGGATCGTAAAGCGCGGCACGCAGATGAAGGTGTTGCGAGGAAAGTAAATTATGGCGGAATCACAAGAGCATGGAAAACTCGGCGCAGGTATGGAATGGGAGGGTGAAGACCCAGTAGTCTCGAGCATGAGTAGTACTTTTCAGTGGGTGTTACCTGCTATAAGCGAGATTTTAAGAGAGAACCCCCAGTTAACGTTTACTGCTGGAGATGTATACGCAGCGTGTGAGTCTGGAGCCGCAACGCTTTGGACTACGAAAGACGGTTTGGTAGTAACGACAGGCGAGACCGATACGTTTACTGGGGATAGGACGTTGTTAGTTTGGATTGCATGGGCTTGGAAGCGCGGCACGAGTTTAGTGGTAAAGCACCAAGATTTTTTTATAAAGCATGCCAAAGAGGGTGGGTATAAAAATCTGGAAGTGAGGTCAGCAGTACCTGAGTTGAAAGATTACATCCTTTCGCAAGGCTGGCAAGTAGACACAATTGTTTATACGAGAGCAGTGTAATGGGAAGTTCACCGAAACAAGCAGACTACAGACCTTCAGCAGCTGAACAGGCTTCAGCGTCTGTTGCGCTGGCTGAGTATAGAAGTTTTAAGAAAAAGTATGACCCTCTCTTACAGCAGATGCGCGATCAGTCAAAGACCGATGACGTTAGCAAGACGCTGCGAGGTAGAGCAAATGCAGACACGATGCAGGCGCTGACAAAAAATACTTCATATCAGAACACTCAGGCGAATGATATTTCTAGTGACATGGCGAAAGCGTATCAAGGGCAGTTAGGGATCGCGAATAGGTCAGGCAAAGACATCCAGAACAAAATGCAGACGAGTGTTTTGGGCACTGCCGGGGTCAAGCAGCTGATGCGCAGACAGGTATGGCACAAGCGTCACGGCTCGGCACATCCCAAGCACTTGCTCGAGCTAAAGCGAAACAAGAAGTTCGTTCGGCAAAAACTCAAGCGCTTGGGCAAGTAGCTGGAGCGGCTATAGTATACGGTGCTGAAAAAGGACTGTTTGGTGCTAAAGGATCGCCCGCGACTTCGGGCAACAACGTAGACGGCAAGAAGATTGATGTGCCAGCAAAGCCCGCTTCGTCTGGTTACAAATTAGCTAGCGGCATGTTCGGAGGAGCACCCTAATGTATTCGGGAAACGCCCCAGGCAGCTTACCCTCCGTCAGCAATCCAGACTCTGCATACGCAGCAGTGACGCGCGGCGAGTATTT
>JGI24005J15628_10001083_pt1 | contig 14743 bp, 17 predicted proteins | sample LinPmetageLP40_FD_15628 | JGI IMG/M metagenome (IMG submission 15628)
ACACAGAGGGGTGTTTTTCATTGTGAAGTAAAAAGCTTGAAATTTGATAATAATCGAATTTTTTTGTTCCTTTTAAAATTTACTCGGATGACAGTAATTTTTTTTTAGAAAATGGATTATTATTGATAAGATTTTTATTTTCTTTCTATGAGTTGATGCTTGAGCATCAACCGATTAGAAAAAAATGGAAAGATTGCAATAAGAAACATTTTTAATTATGAGGTGTTTCCTTAAAGACACTATTTAGAATCTAGACACTACTTCACATTGAGAGATTATATCTCATAAAATTTATTTAGCCTCCTTCCTAGCCAGGGAAATCGCTTTTACTTTTCAAAGACTATATTAGTCGTGCCACCACTTAATTAGTCGTGCCACCACCTACTTTTAGATGTAATTGTCACTGTAACTACCCAACCTTATGCAAACATAGTGGTGGCACGACTCGGTTCGTGAAGGACCCCTTGGTTTTAATTCACAATTTTTACTTGTTAGTGAATTTTATTGAGCTATTATCTTTAAAAGCGATTTCCCTGCCTTCCTAGCAACGGACTGCGCCTTCATAAGGAGTGATATATTTCTTTCTTGAGTCCTGCTTTCTTTTACTTCATTCTTCATATTCTATAGTGTTAAGGCATCCTGCTAAAAGGGCTCTTCATGAGTTCAGCGAACATTTTAGCTTCTCGGCTGATTTCAATTGCATATTATGCAGGACGAGACAACTCAACAAAAGTATCATCATTCGGTACTGACACTGACCAAAGGGCTAAAAGAGACACTTGATAATATTGAGGTGTAATAATTGAGTTTATACTCTAAGAAAAAAAATCTATTTGGTTGGTATATAATGATGTGCCTACCCACATATAGGTTGATGTGCCAATCTAGGTAATGAAACTGTCCAACCGCAAAATGCGCTAAGCCTTACGCAAAGGTCGCAAAGAAAATCCTTGCGACCTTTGCGCTTCTATTGCGTTCCTTGCGGTTAAATGTATAGCCACTTTTGAGCACGAGCTATCTACTTATGAAGCATTCAGAACAATATAAATCACAAAAATAACAATAGAACCTAAGCTAATAAACATCAATCTGGCTCATCCACATCGTACACCCTTTTAGTGAAAATCATTAGGCCACTCTCTCTCCTTTTTTTCCTAAATCCCATGAGGTGAAAAAACTCGATTACATACCATCGTGCGATATTTGTGTTTACGACCAGCGTGTGTTTTAAGCCCCGATACATCCCAACACCAGGTAATAAGTGTAAGAATCGATGAAATCTTGTTTTTCGGAGCACTTCGGAAACAGTTAGCCAAAACCGCTTTATCTGCCGAATGATAAAAAAGCCATCATCACCTTGAGCCTGATATAATGGCATGAAGATTTCCCCTTGTTCTTTCGCTTTTATATCACCAGAGATATTAGAAGCCAATACTTCATTTCTTTTGATTGGTTGGAAATTGGTATATCCTGAATTCATTCTGAATTTCTCATTTATAGCTACAGCCTGTCTATGTCTTATTTCAAATACCTTTTTGCGGTGATTAATATTTTGAGCAAGGATATCATAGCTACTTCTTACATTTATGTCATTGTTATTTGACAAGCATCCGCAAAATGAGAGCATTAACCATATGATCGCTTCATGATTAATAATGGCCGCAGGATCATCATGTTGTCCAGCTTCAAAACCCAAGGCAATATGTCCCAATTCATTGATATAACTCAACAATGTCCCTTCAAGATGTTCTTCTATGCCTAGAATAATAGGCAATGGGTACTTCATGGCAAATTTTCTATTTCTCAAAGTATCATTGATAGAAATAAAAGGTTGACTCTGCGAAGAAGTTGTATGGAGATCGATAAAATAAACAGGCCCTGATTTATTATGGATGATTCTATTTATCTCCACCATAAGATCTTTCTGCTCCCTAGTTTCAACAGTTTCTTCCTGATTGGAATCTTTCAATATGTTTTCAATCCTATCAGCTGTCCAAGCTCTATTCAAATCCATATTTATGAAACGTTTTCCTTTTGATATGGCAGGTATATTACCAACCAATCCAATCACGCTACCTTTAAAAGGAGGATTTTCATCTGTAATACGATCAAATACGTGCTGAAAAGCCTTTACTCCTGAAGGCTCATTGCCATGCATCCCACATATACATACCAGCGTAGGCCCACTAATGTCTTTTGAGTAACTTCCCAAAACACGATCAATTTCACGATCGCTGTTTGTGCCTGGCGATTGTTTAACTAGCGGTTTCATTATTCCTTGTTTAGTTCTTCAAATAGATGGGCCAAGACTTTGTTCATATCCTTCTCACTTACAATTCCTACTACCTCCTTGTCACGTACGACAGGAAGACACCCTATATTTTCCTTTTTCATAATCTCGACTGCATCTTTGATTGGTGTGTAAGGATAAACTGTGATTGGTTTTTTGATCATTACATCCTTCACCAGCGTACTTCCATCATTATTTTTAATCTTTTCACCAAAATGATGAAGCAGGATTCCGGAAGTTATCAGACCGATAAGAGACCCTTCTTGATTTATAACAAGCACATGATGAATATGCCTCCAATCCATAATACTGGACACATATTCCAAGGGGTCTTCACCATGTACGCTAAATAAATCCGTGGACATGATCTGCTCTATGGTATTATACCTGATGCGCCAATTATTGTATTGTTTCAAATCAATTTCTGACCATTTATGAATAGGCCGATTGCTCTGTTGTCTATGTACAATACCGGCTGTTGTCAATAGCAGTGCATCTTCCAGTGTACTTCCCTTTTTCGATTTAGCAACAGAGTCCATAATCCATTGAGAACCTGTCTTCTCAGCCATTACCCTTTCCTCAATGATATTTAGGTATTTGTCGATCTCACCTCTGGCAATACCTACCTGTTTCAAGCCTTCACGTGCCAATGGTAGCAGTTCCCCGAGAATAAGCTGTTTAGCCGGAATTCGTTTCCCATTTATCCATTTGAATTGTGCTCCAAGCCCCATTCGAGCAGCTTTCAGGAAATTCAGTCGAACTTCCTCAAAATCGATCAGTTCATTAACATTACTATATTTTGCAGGCATGCCTTTCATGAGCCCCACCCAGAACGCACTATTGGCCACCTCATCTACTATAGTAGGTCCAGATGGTAAATACCTGTTTTCTATTCTTAAATGCGGTTGGTTATTGGTAATCCCATAGCACGGTCGATTCCATCTGTAAACCGTCCCGTTGTGGACAGATAGTGCTTTTAATTTAGGGATTTCATTGTCCTTCTCTTTTGTGGGGTCAAAATCTACTCCTAATATTGCCCTGTGTCTCGCGATATCTTCCTGGAAAATTTCTACTACAGATTTATCCAACCACCTCGATCCAAACGTGACTCTTGGTACGCGTTCTGTCGAGAGGTTTTTAGTACTGCGAAAATCTATCGCCTGTTGGAACAGGGCTATTCTCGTTTCTCTCCAAAGACGCTTTCCCAATAATACTGGAGAGTTAGTCGCACAAGAAAGTACAGGCCCAGAAATCAACTGTGCCCAGTTGTACAGGTTCACAAACTCCTTTTCTTTTATTTGCAAATGCACTTGAAAGCTTGTGTTACAACTTTCAAACATGGAGGTATCATTCCTAGTGATCAGTTGATCCATGCCCTCAATTCTAAATTCATAGGGCTCTCCGCGAAGTTTTTGAAATACTTTGTTCAATGCTTTATACCTTGGAAGTGGGGTTAAGTTTTTTATAGAAAGATCAGATCTTCTAATAGTGGGGAGAATCCCTGTTAAGACAACTTGGGCGTTCAATTTGTTGGCGTGATCATTCAATTTATCTGTGAGTGCTTGAATTTGTTTCTCAAGTTCGAAAAAGCAACCATCTTCTAGTTCTAATGGATCCATATTGATTTCCCCATTGAAGCTGGCATGCTCAACTGTGAAATGAGGATCCTTAGCCATTTTCAACACTTTCATTATGATCGGTGCAGGTCTGTAAAATGCATCTATAAAACAGACTTCTTGTTCTGCTCCAATTCTTTGAATATCCTCATTAAGCACCCCGTCTTTAATCATCTGCTCGAGCATATCTATGTCCTTGAGCAAATAATGAACAAACATGTTCGACTGAGACGGGTTTTTGGTAATTGACTTGACATCCATACGTCCCATAATCAAATGACTTTAATTGCCTCAAATAAGTCACTATTCACATCATCTACCATGATGCTGATCAGTTGTAACATTGATTGTCGTCACCTCACTATGATGTAGTGGAATGTCTCCAATCACAGAGGTTAAAAGTGAAAAAGAATCAGTTTCCAAAATGACATATGTCATACAGTTGTAAAGTATGGCGATGTACCTTGTTGCAAATATTAAGAACCATGAAAAAAATATTAGTCCCTGTCGATCTATCGACAGAATCAGAAAATGCCCTAGATTTAGCAGTTCAAATCGCTAGAAAAAGTGACGCACAAATTATTTTGCTACATGTTCTCGATGAAACAGTCGGACAGTCATTCAATACTGTAGGCGAGATAGACTTCACAGATTCTTCCTCTCTTCACAATGTCTATGTTATAGAACTATTGAATAAAACTAAAAACGACTTAAGGGAGCTGAAAGAAAGAGAAGCATATACAGGGGTCAACATTACTGAGCACATCAGAGTCGGAGGGGTCTATCAGCGCATTTCAGAGTCGATTGTCAGTGAACAGGTTGATCTAATCGTCATGGGATCAAAAGGCTCAAGTGGTATTGAAGAATTGCTGATCGGATCTAACACCGAAAAAGTAATCAGACATGCCAAATGTCCAGTGCTCACTGTTAAAGAAAAGACTGATCTGTCTGGTGTCAAAAAATTATTGTTTGCTTCAGATCTGTTCACCGAACAGCATGATTTAATAGACAAATTGAAACAATTTGTTGCGCTTCTTGATCTGGAATTGACCATCGCCAAAATAAATACGCATCACAACTGGCTGTCTAACAAGGAAGTGCTGAATCAACTAGAAGAATTTTCCAAAAAACATCACCTCGATGGTTCTAAACTTCAAGTTTACGATGATGGCTATATAGAAGACGGAATCATTCGTTTGGCAGAAATGGAAAAAGCAGATATCATTGCCATGGGCACACATGGAAGAACAGGAATAGCTCACATTATTGCCGGAAGTGAAACAGAAAACTTGGCAAATCATTCCAAGCGGCTGATTTGGACATCTATCTTCTAAAATTGATTTTAGATGGATCATCATAAGGCATTTAAATTTCACACAGAACCGCAGGAATCTGATAACCATACTTATCTAGCTGAATTCATCTATGGTGGAATCGATGGAGGAGTGACCACTTTTGCGGTAGTAGCCAGTGCAGTAGGGGCTGGGTTTAGTGTTGAGGTGATTATTATTTTGGGCATCGCCAATTTGATTGCTGATGGTTTTTCCATGTCTGTTGGCAGCTACCTTTCTTCTAAATCTGATCATGAGAAGCATGAGAAATACAAAAAATTAGAACATTGGGGTATCGAAAACATACCTGATAGTGAACGAGAAGAGATTAGGAGTATTTATAAAGCCAAGGGATTAGAAGGCGAATTGTTGGAGGATGTAGTACAAGCCATCACCTGTGACAAAGAGATTTGGGTGGACGTGATGATGAAGGATGAACACAATATGATAGCTGATTCAGAAAGTCCTAGAAAAAGAGCTTTAGCCACTTATTTGTCATTTATCTTCATCGGTATTATTCCTTTGATTTCCTTCTTGTCAGGTGTTGATATTAGACATGCATTCATCATCTCCTGCATACTTACTACTATCTCATTTATTTTTATTGGGTTTATGAAAGCGCATATCAATCATACCTCAAAAATTAGAGGTGTTGGTGAAACTTTATTACTGGGAGTAACTGCTGCTAGCTTGGCTTATATGGCAGGAAGTGTTCTGGAGAAAATAATCACATAATAGCCCAGAGACAAACCGTACAAACTAAGCAAAGTAAGGTCTTTATTCTAGCGCATCTATCCCAATGACATGATCTGTATGCGATGATCAATATCATTTGAAGGTCTTACCGAAGTCATTTTAAATGAACAATTTTTTATGTCACTTTAAGAAGTGAAATGAACAATTTTTCATCTGGAAACAGCACGATCACTGTAAACTTCAAAATTAGTTAGCCATGAAAATTAATAAGATACTTATTCCACTTGACTTTTCAGATTGCTCAATTAATGCGTTGAAATATGCTTTAATGATCAATAAAGAAATAAAAGCGAAGATCCTCATGACGAATGCATACTCATCTCCGGTCATAATCGGAGATCCGCTGACATACCAAGATGCCTCGATGGTGGAGGATCAGGAGAAGTGGGCTTATAACCAATTCAAATCTTTGGAGAAAAAAATACCGGAATTGGTAGATACCATTTATGAATATGAGGCAAAACCTGACTTTGCTACGCATTCGATAATAGATTCGATTGATTCAAATAATATAGATATGATCATAATGGGAACTTCAGGTGCTGCTAATAAGTTGGAAGAGTGGCTGGGAAGTACCACTTATGATGTGATCACTGAATCAACTTGTCCAGTATTGGCAATACCCAAGGAATCACCGTTAGAACCTCCAAAAAAAATATTGTTTGCGACAGATTTTCAGGATATAAAATATCAGAAAGGATTGGAAGTGGTATGCCTACTATCTGAGCAATTCAATGCTGAAATACAAATCCTAAGAGTAGGTAAAAATCCAGACCACATAAGTGAAGATGAAACAGAGGGAGTCACTGACCTACACAATTACTTCAAGGGTTTGCCACATACTTTTCATTTCAGCACAATTGATGACGTTGCTCAAGGAATAAATGAGCACATTTCGTCCAATAATATAGACTTGCTTGCATTGATGCCTAAGAAGCATTCTATTTATGAAAAATTATTCAAGGAACGCATCACCAAAAAAATAGCGCATCATACTAAAGTCCCATTACTTGCTTTTTATGAATGATAAAAGATTCACACCGTCTTCGGACTATTGCATTGAATATCATGGACAAACTACAAAACCTGTTTAAAGAAATTACCGATTTGACAACTGACATTGAAACAAACTACCCAGAATTGTATGAATTCTTAGGAGAAGACCCAATGACTATCACTTATAACACAAACCCAAATCTGGAAGAAAAGGCATTTAAAGATTATTTGGAAAGTTTAAAACAACTGCTCAAACGCCATCTTGAAACACATAGTGTTTCCAAATTTTCACAATAGAACTGTGAATCGCTGTCGCCAAATACAGGTGTGAAATCACCAGAAAGGGTGATCACAATCATCGTACATGCTTGTATTCGTTTGTAATTTTGAAAATAACAAAAACAGAAAAAGACAGAATTAGAAGCTAGTATTTCACAAAATTCATTGTTATGAAGAATATGATTTTTTGTTGTGCCATACTCCTGATGAGTGTTGCCTGTAGTTCAGTCAGGGTACTATCAGACTATGATAGAGGTGTTGATTTTAGTCAATATAAAACGTTTGAGCTCTCAGAGCCAAAGGACATAGACTATGCGAGTGATCCTACGCTAAATCAGCTCAATCAAAACCGTCTTAGAAAAGCAATCACAGAGCAAATGGTTCTGAGAGGATATAAAGAGTCGAGCACCCCTGACTTGATGGTCAATATCTATGTGAAAATAACCGAAAAAAAAGAGGTGCGGACGATTGTTGATCCGTACTTCCCATACCATGGATATTATGGCTACTACGGTCACTGGAGATATTATAATTATTGGGGTCCAGGTTGGTCTTATGCAGAGACCACTATCAGGGAATATAAAGAAGGTACATTGATTATTGATCTGGTTGACACCAAAAAAGATCAATTGGTTTGGCATGGAGTAGCTATCGGTACGCTAAAGAATCTTCCTGTAAATCCCGAAGAACGTATTCGCTCCACAGTACAAAAACTTTTTGACCTATACCCATATGTTGCAGGGAATGGTCATTCTATGATCTCTGCTAAGTGAATGGTGTTTTTTTATTACTCAAAAATATTCACCTTTTGATAAGGTCAAGTATTCTCGAATTTAATTTTCTCTATTAAATCATTGAAATATTCAGGACTCCAAATAGTTAAGACATCATCATTTTTGATAAATCGAACAACATCTTCTTTAATATTGCTAAAAGAAACTGATTTGATTTTCGCATCTAATAGTTCGATAATCTGTTCATTAGAAATGCTATCGCCTTGCCAGTCATTTGTATCTTTTGCCCTAGTTAAGAAATGATTTACATCCAAAGGAGTTCCTTTTTTGATATACCATTCTAAGTCATACCAATCCCTTCCTTTGACTCTTTTTTTCCACTTTCTAAATAATAGGGCATGCATTTTTCCTGCAAACAAACTTGGTTTCGTAAAACATTTCACATAGAAAGAAAATGGTCGAAGTAACAACTTTTCTTCGGTTTTGAAATTTAATGGAGGCTGCCGATCAACCTCTAATTTTATTTTTACAGTACGGTTAGAACGCACCCCAGTTTCTTTGATGATATCTTCGAGTACAATTTCTTGCCATATTGTTTCAGCTTTCAGAAAAGCAGAATCAATAGCTGTTTGTTTTGTCTTTTTCTTTTCTTTTATACTAACCGTCAGTCCCAATGACACAAATTCATCTAGGATGGCTTTGAAATATGGCTCAATTGAAAAATTAGGATCAGGTTTAAGCAAAGAAAAATCCAGATCTTCTGAATATCTATCCAATCCATGAAAAATCCGCAGAGCGGTTCCTCCATAAAAAGCTGCTTTCTCAAAAAAATCAGTTCTTGATAATCCTGCTAACGTAATTTCTTGCATTATTTCTCGTAATGCAGATAATATTTCTTCTTCATTTTGAGGGTTATATTCGGCTATCCACTCTTTTATCATAATTCTATGAGCGTATTAATAAGCATTTTTAGACTACTTTTTTTAGGAGCATTTTTAATCCATAATTCCATAACATCCGTATCTAATGTGCCTAATACTTCGCTATCCATACGAAGATCTTCCATTAAAAATTCTTGTGCTTGTTTGATGCTTCTGAGATTAATGCCAGGTGTTAGTACAACCTTGTCACACAAAGCTTTTTCAGGTGAGGCTACTAACATGGTTTGCTTAGATGAATGTTTTATATGTCTTATTCCATAAGAATAATAAGGAATCTTTAATTGTTGGTAACTAAATCGTCCAACTGGGGTTTTATATAATTTTGAAGTTTTTATGGTTACTGAACTTATCTCATAAGCCCTTTCAGGTATCATGTTCCAATATGACATTGCGGACTCTAATGACACATAACTTGGTCCTCTGAGGTGATTGGCTATTAGAAATGGCTCTGGTGAGGGCAAGTCCATTTTAGGTCCAGTTATATAAAGTCCTCTTCTAACAGAAATAAGTGCTTTGCTTTTTAGTAGCTCACTAATTTTATCATTTGGACGCTGATAATCACTTAGTAATTCTAAAATTAAATGTCTAGATATAGGAGCTTCAGCATATTCCTTTATCATCGTTCTAAAATCCATGTTGTTATTATTCTGTATGTTAATCGGATAATTTCCGATTAACTAATTTAAAAATAACAATTATACGTATAAAACAAACATATAATCGGAATAATTCCGATTATATGTTTGTAATATTTCATTTGGCTTGGCATGGAGTGGCTATCGGTACGTTAGAGGAGTTTCCTGACAAGCCAGAAGAACGAATTCATGCAGTGGTGATTTTTTTGACCTTTACCCATATGTTGCCGGAACTGGTCATTCAATGATCTCTGCTAAATAACTTCTTGTAGTGCGCGCCTCCGCTAAAGTTCTGGTCTTAGCGTCTCGCTAAGACCAACTGCCAAATAAATAATAGCTCTCTATAATCGTCTTAGCGAGACATTAAGACCAGAGGAGTGGCGTTATTTTGAAATGTGGTAAGTATGTGGAACTAGATTTAATGCTTTTCAACATTTCATTTATGATACTTATCTCCAAGGGTGTGCATCTTACACCGTGTTGTGAATTTTCTCTTTATTTATCAAGCTTTAAAGGTCTATGAAGACAAGTGTATTTTTCTCTGTCCTTAGAACGTGAGTTATAAATAATTTCATCTAATGTCAAACTGGCTTCATATTCAGATTTGAGAATATCAATAAGTGTTGACCATTCTCTTTTGTCCGGTTCAAAGGTTTTCCATGATTGCATGAAGTCAAAATGCGACCCGTGCCTAAATAGCCTACCTGGCAATGGGTGGTGCTTTCTATTTCCTATTAAAATTCCATACCGCAAATAAGGGTGTACATTTTTATGAGCTTGAGCTTTCTGACTGTAAGTTATTGCATCATGAGTCGTAACACTATTGATTTTTGCCTCAATTATAATTCTTGGCTTCCATATTTTTTCCTTTAGTTGTTCATAGATTAGAATGTCGGTCTCATATCCCATGAAATTGTTCTTGCTAGGTTCGTCATCGGTATAATTAAGAATTTCACTAGAATATGGTAGCTTTCTCCCATCTGTTGCTCTTAAATTACTATTGAAAGGAATAAGTACATTTTCAATTTTATTAACGTAAGTTTAAACCCAATCTGTCTCCTTCATAGTTTTACTTGAGTTTAAGGTTTTTTAATCTCGCTTTTGCCTCAATTAATAGCGAATGTAGTTTAGCTTCCAACTCTTTTTTAGGGGGCAATTCTGTCCAGTATTCTGCTACCATAATTCCATCTTTGTGCATTTCTAATAATTCTATTTGTTCACTGCTTTTGCCTGCACAAAGTATCAAACCAATGGGGTGGTTTTCACCTTCTTGTTTTTCATATTTGTTTAGCCATTTCAGATACAATTCCATTTGCCCTTTGTGGCTGGGTTTAAAATCGCCTAGCTTTAATTCTATGGCTACGAGTCGTTTTAATTTTCGATGATAAAATAGAAGGTCTAAATAAAGGTCTTTCCCATCTAAAATGATTCGTTTCTGTCTTTCAATAAAAGAAAAGCCAATTCCTAATTCTAATATAAATAGCTCTACTTCTTTTATGATTGCTGCCTCTAAGTCGTTTTCCAGATAGCCTTCTTTTAAACCTAAAAAATCAAGGAAATAAGGATCTCTAAATGTGTTTTTTAAATCAGTTAACCCATCAGTAACTTGCAAACTGGCTATTTCTTGGCGTTCGTAAGCTTTTCGCTCTATTTGGTATTTTGTATCGCGAACAGACCATCCTTCTTTAGCTATTTTTTGAGCATAATACATTTTTTGCTCTTGCTTTTTTAATGGGAAAAGTTCTAAAAAATGTGTCCAACTCAATTGTGTCATCAGTGATGTCACAATCTCAAAATCTTGAAATTCTTGGGCAAATTGCATCATTCTTCTAACATTTCTGAGCGTATAACTTCTTCCAAATTGTTGTTCCAGTTGTTTTGCAATAGTGGCAACAACTTTCTCTCCATATTCAGCTCGCTCATTGTGTAAAATATGATTGTTTATTTTTTTGCCAATTTGCCAATACGTCTGTGTAAGTATGCTATTTACACTTTGCGTAACTTGCTTTTTCCCTTGTTCTATAATCTTAGCAAGGTCCTTGAAAAGCACTTTTTCTAAGTCTTGTCCCATTTTATATCGTTTTAAATGCTATCCCTGCATTGCGCATCTGCAAAGGGTTGTTTTTTCAATTGGTCGTTACCTTTAAAAGATTTATCTGAAGCAATTTCTTTTTTTTGGTTTGCTTGCTATCACTGCATCGATGATTGTTTGATAGGCATGTTCTAATAAAAATACTAATTCAGTAACGTTCAAAGTGAAAAAGCCTTTCTTTTTAATTTTGCTATCAGAACAACTAACAATCAAGAATCCGAATATCACTACTGTTAAAAGTCTATTCATATCATTTTTCTCAAAGTCTGATGCAACTACCTTGAATAAAAATGTTGGGAATGAATAGCACCTTGCCTTCCTTAACCTACGAGTAAAGACCGATTTCTGAATTTAATAATACCTGGCGAACTTTCCAGAATCGAATGCAATTTCGAATTGTAGATTAGCCCTGTGCATTTTCATCTATTGTTAGTTGCTTTTTTATTTCTATTATTTCTCTCCATAAATCTGCTGAGCCCCAGCTATATCACCACTTTGTAGCCCGTTCAATGAAAATTTAGAGACACCTGTCTCCATAATATTCTGAGAGCTAACATGCCCAAGTCCTAAAGCATGACCTATTTCATGCAAAGCATTTATGTGAAATGCACTACAGGATTTTTCACTGGAGTTGGCATCGAATACAATATCACCACTGAGAATATCACAAGGACTTTCGGAGTAGTTTGGATAGCCAACTGCAGATTGCAAAATGGCAGCTACATAAAATTGAATATCGCTATCACTATTTTCTGGCAATTCCTGAAAAGATAGATTAGCAACGTTTTCCCACTCTTTTACAGCCTCTCTGATTTCACTTTGTGCACAATCCAAAATTTCACCCCATGATTCAGACTGTACATTAATCTGTCTGTGTGTATTTATTGTACCGTTCTTTTCTTGAAAGGAATAGGTAATTATTCCACCAAATGTCTGTGGACCTTCAGCACTAATTCCAGTCTCATCAAAGTTTTGATCCACTCCCCACTTAAAGCCAAACAGGCAATACTCTCCGACTTTACTACCAGCACATGAAACTAATCTAGAGTCACATTCAGAATACTTTGTTGATTCATTTATAGTAGGGATTTCATCATCATTACAGCCACCCAAGAGTAAAATTGAAAGTACCGAAAGTATATTAATTGATTTCATGACTTTATTTCCAAATCTCAAAAAATATAAATTAGAATATTTTAAAAGAATTCTCATTATCAAGTTATTGCAATTGACACCCAACTATGAGTATGTTTTGCCCCCTTATTTCTTTTGTATATATACTTTAAACATAGCCAATAAAATCAATTAAAACAGGTTTTATGGCAATATCACAGAACATTATTGGCATAATATTCCTTTAAAATCGTGTTTGCAAAATCGAAAGCGGTATTAATGGATTTATTCTTCCTTGTAGATAAATCGGAAACCAATATTTGTTTACACATTTACACTGCCATTTCTACAGCGGCAAAAATGATAAATCTTCAGCAAGTAAAAATCAACGCCCCCAGTGACCCAAATCATTGAATAAAATGTACTGTTCTTGTCTATTTGTAACAACAAAAACATATTAAAAAAGCAGGAAAAATGAAAAATTTAGCAAAAACCCTCGTGTTAGTAATCGTTTTTGGCACGACTATGTTTGCGCAAGTGCTGGCACAACGCGGTGCTGGAAAAGGATCAAATTCAGCACAGGCGATGATGTACGATCTCAATACCGTTGAGACCATTGCAGGTGAAATTGTAAGCATCGAAAAAGTCAAAGAAACTAAAGGCAAGTATTACGGCATCCACTTGATGGTGAAAACCGCCAAAGAAACCATATCAGTACATCTAGGTCCTGAGTGGTACATTGAAGATCTGGAAGAAAAACTCGCACCTGGCAACAAAGTAACGATAAAAGGATCACGCATCACCTATGGCGCTAAACCAGCAATCTTAGCTGCTGAAGTAAAAAGGGGGAAAGATCTTCTTTTGCTTCGTGATGAGAAAGGATTCCCCACTTGGAGAGGATGGAAAAGAAGGCTGTGAAAAATAGGATTAGAGACCTGTCAAAGTAATAAAAATCAACGCACCCAGTGACCTATCTCATTTAAAATCAAACTTCTTATATAGAACTTTGAATTATAATAAATCAATAACTTAATAATAGAAACGATGAAAAAGTTAGCATTCATTTTAGCCTTTTGTGGGCTAATGGCTGGTGTATCACTAGCCCAAGATAAGGATCAGGTTCGTGACAAAGATCAAGATCGTACGCAATTGAGAGAGCATGTGATGCTTCAAGATGGTCAAATGTATCAGATTAGGAATGGGGAACGTGTGCAGTTGCAAACTCAATTGAAGTTGAAAAACGGAGTAGCCGTCAATCCTAATGGTACTTATCAGTCAAGAAATGGCAAGCAATTGCGGCTAAGAGATGGCGAATGTTTGGACATGGATGGTAAGAAATACCGAACTGAAGAGAGGTATATGCATAGAATGGAGAGAATGGAAAAACAACAGATGCGAAATGAAAATACCAATCGTCACAAAGGCTCTAGAATGAATAAAAGTGGAGCAACTAATAAAATGGGGAAAAGAGGAAATTAGTTTTGGTTGCTTACCTAGTGTCAAGTCAAGATTAAACCTTCGGGTAATCCGAGGCATCTTTTGGCGTATCTCTGCGTTGCAAAAAGACTCGAAGAGCTACGGCTATGCTCATTTTTTGCGTCTGGATATACACCAAAATCTACTGTCGCCTTGCCCGTCATTCAAACGTTGACCTGACACTAGTGTCAAGTCACTAGTGACGGTTTGGTCATTCCGAACTCCAGCCTGCCGGCAGGCACGGTGTTTCGGAATCTACGGATTGTCAACGAGATGCTGAAATGAATTCAGCATGACGTTTGGAAGTTTGAGGCATGACGAGACACTAGTGTCAAGACAAGCTCTTGCCATAGGTGAGTTTGTGAGTGGTTCGGCAGTCTCCCGAGTATCGGGGGATTGCCACATTCAGTTCAATTAATACTGTGATCAAGCGATTAATAAATATACCTGTCATAATGAACAAAGTACTTACATTATGTGTGTT
>JGI24005J15628_10001088_pt1 | contig 14709 bp, 13 predicted proteins | sample LinPmetageLP40_FD_15628 | JGI IMG/M metagenome (IMG submission 15628)
AAGTCATTCCACTTGTCTGCACGTAGCTGTTTCGGCAACCACGTGTCGCTTGAAGCTTTACCGCGCGCTATTGAGCTTTAGCGGCTGCGAAGCGGAGGCACACCGCGTGTCGCTGAAGCTTTAGCGGAGGCACGGCAGACAGGCGTTGCTCTGCGAAATGAACTTATGAGTGAGGGTCTCCAGCATTCATAAAACGCCTCAATCAAGCAGTGTTATTCTCCTTATTAAACGACATCTTAGTCATCCCAAGGATCACCAATCCAACTACAAAAAACAACCCAAGTGCCAACGCACTATTGCGCATTGACCCTGTGAGATGTTCGATCACTCCGTAGGATAGGGTTCCAAATACAATGGAGACATTGAATGTCACATCATAGAAGCTAAAGTAGCTGGCAGTATCTTCCGTATCACTTGGAATTAGTTTAGAATAAGTAGCTCTTGACAAAGCTTGTATTCCTCCCATCACCATTCCGACTACAAATGCCAAAGCATAAAACTGATTTTGAGTTGCAACAAAGTAAGCTGCCAAACAAATGCCCACCCAGATTATAATCATTATCATTAAAGAAGACTTGTTACCTCTAAGCTTAGAGACATAAGCAAACAAGTATGATCCGCCTATCCCAACCAACTGGATGATCAAGACGGTCAAAATTAATGAACCTGTATCCATATTAAGCTCATTGGTGCCAAATAATGTGGCTAAATACATGACGGATTGTACTCCGGCATTGTAGAAGAAAAATGACAATAGATACTTTTTCAGCGTTGGCAACGCTTTGAGACTATTATATACCTTGCTGATTTCTTTGTACCCTTTTGTCAACAGATCATTTGTCAATCTTTTACCAGTATTTTTCTCTGGCAAATACTTGAAGGTATACTGTGCAAACCCAGCCCACCAAACACCTACTGTGAGAAAAGAAATCTTTGCAGGTAAAGATCCAGCCTGTAGCCCAAATAGTTCTGGCATTTGTATCATCACCAAATTGAATACTAACAATAGAACACTTCCTATATAGCCATAGGAATATCCCTTGGCACTTATTTTATCATACCTGTCCAATGTAGCTATCTCTGGTAAAAACGCATTGTAAAAGACCAAACTGCCTGAGTAACCAATACTCGCAATAACTGCCATTAATATCCCGTATTCGACATTGGCTCCCTCGAAAAAAAACAAACCCATACAGGCAGCTGACCCGATGTAAGCAAATATTTTTAGAAACATTTTCTTTTTGCCCCCATAGTCTGCCATTCCCGTCAATAAGGGTAACATCAAAGCTGTAAATAAGAATGAAAATGATAGTGCATATGAGTACAAAACCGTATTGGGCAGCTCCCACCCGAAAAAGGATACAATTCCTGATCCATCTAAGCCCTTAGTGACTTCTTCATAGTAGATAGGAAATACCGCAGTAGTTATTGTGAGCGAGTAGACCGAATTGGCCCAGTCATACATGCACCACGCATTGACAACTTTTTTATTGTTTAACTCCATTGGGGTAAGATACAGGGAAATCGGGTTTAAACAATTATGTTGTTTTCAAAAAAAAGAAAGTCATATCGCAATGAAATGAAGATATCTTTTCGATAACCAATAAGAAAAATACATGCTTTTCGGTCATAATTGAATTAGATTTCTCCGCTTTGGCTACGAAGACTTTCTTTTTTTTGAAAATGGTTCAATACTTTTAAACCCGATTTCCCTGCCAATCAAGGTTGTCTATGTGGAGATTGATTTTTGTGAATAACTTCTTTTTTTAGTTGGCAACGGGATCACTATATTTGGTAGATAGAAAATGAAAATAGAGTTTGTTTAACAATTAAAACTACACATACAATGGCATTTGAATTACCACAACTACCTTATGCGCATGATGCGCTCGAACCACATGTAGATACCAGAACGATGGAAATCCATCATGGTAAACATCATGCAGGATATACTAACAACTTGAACGCAGCAATCGAAGGTACTGCGCTAGAAGGAAAGTCAATAGAAGATATTTTGGCCAATATGGGAGACAATACTGCTGTCAGAAACAATGGAGGCGGATATTATAATCATGACTTATTCTGGCAAGTGATGTCACCAAATGGAGGAGGAGCTCCTTCTGGAGACTTGGCAGCTGCCATCGATGAGTCTTTTGGTTCTTTTGATGCTCTCAAAGAAGCATTTGGAAAAGCTGCGGCAACTAGATTTGGATCTGGATGGGCGTGGCTTTGCGTTCACAAAGGAGGGAAATTAGAAATTTGTTCAACACCTAATCAGGACAACCCTCTAATGAGTGGTGTTGGTTGTGGAGGCATGCCTGTTCTTGGACTTGATGTCTGGGAGCATGCTTATTATTTGCATTATCAAAATAGAAGACCTGATTATATTGGGGCATTCTGGAATATTGTAAATTGGGAAGAAGTATCAAGAAGATTTGAGGCAAATAAATAACCGTTCTATTTCTTTAGCAATCTATAGTTGATAGAGAATATCAAAACAATACCCTCACTTCGATTATAAGTGAGGGTTTTGTGTTTTCCACTAATATTATTGGTTACTATGTTGTCAAAATCACTATTAACCAATTGGTTATGAATAGATTTTATTACTTTTGATTTTTACTAATATTCTTCTTTTAGTGTGGCGCATATGAAGGTAGCGATTGTTATCAATACTTCTTGGAATATTTATAATTACCGATTGGGATTGGTAAAGGCTTTGATTGAGCAGGGGCATGAGGTTTATGCAATTGCCCCCCGTGATGAATTTACCGAATCATTGATGGAGGCTGGATGTCACTATGTCCCGATCCAAATGGACAACTGGGGAACAAATCCATTCAAAGATCTCAAACTTGTCTATGATTTTCATAAAATTTATAGATCAATTAGACCTGATGTCATCTTTCATTTTACGATCAAGCCAAATATTTATGGTGCGATAGCTGCACGCTTGTTGAAGATACCATCGATGAGCAATGTCTCTGGACTAGGGACCGTGTTTATGAAGGAAAATTTTGTGACAAAATTGGTAAAGAAAATGTACCGCTTTGCCTTTCGTTTTCCTGAAAAAGTTTTCTTCCAAAACGAGGATGATATTACATTTTTTATAGAACATGACTTAGTTGCTGAAGATAAAGTAGAGATTGTGCCAGGTTCTGGTGTCAATACAGAGCATTTCGTTCCCAATGGATTGCAGAAAAATGGAAAATTCACCTTTCTAATGGTTTCAAGATTACTCTATGATAAGGGAGTGATGGAATACATTGAAGCGACCAAACAAATACAGAGTAACGGAAGAGTTATAGAATTTCAGATTTTAGGAGGGATAGACCCTGGCCACGTCAGAGGTATTCCTCAAGAATCGGTAACTGACTGGGTAGATAGTGGATTGATCAATTATTTAGGAACTGCCAAAGATGTCCGTCCACACATCGAAAAGGCTGATTGTGTAGTGCTTCCGTCATACAGAGAGGGCACACCCAGAACATTGTTGGAAGCCGCAAGTATGGCCAAGCCACTATTAGCCACTGATGTTCCCGGTTGTAACAATGTAGTAGAACACAATGTCAACGGTTATTTGTGTAAAGTAAAGGATGTTGATGACTTGGTGACTCAAATGAAACGAATGATCAAGGCCAGTGACGAAGAGCTTATAAGGTTTGGAGAAAACGGCAGGAGTATGGTGAAGTCACGATTTGATGAAAAAATTATCATTGACCAATACCTTACAGCCTTGAGTCAAATTTCAAAAGACATACTATAACTTCATTTCCCTAGATATCAAGATGAATTTTGATATTTTAGCATCTCACATTTTTTAACATGAGATTGAATAGATTCAAATATCAAATTTTTATTTCCAGCCTGTTAGTTTTCTTGATATCCTGCAAAGGATATAAGCAGAATATCATGCTACAAACTCCAGAAGGATATGCCATTGATGAGATCAATAAAAAAAGTTGGGAATCGAATAGACAATATGTGATACAGCCCAACGATTTGCTGTCTGTTGAAGTTTACTCAAACAAAGGGGAGCGAATTATCGATCCAGATTTTGAATTATTGACTGATATGAATGTCAATCAAGTGAATAGCAAACCGAAAATTCAATATCAAGTTAGCAAGGAAGGTGTTATCAAACTTCCCATGGTTGGTGATGTGAAAATAGATGGTCAAAATCTTAGAGCCGCAGAACTGATCTTGGAAGAGGAATACAAGAATTATTACAATGCACCGTTCGTCTATGTTACGTTTTTGAATAAACGAGTAACGGTCATTGGAGAAGTCAATAAGGTAGTCCCATTGACAAATGAAAACACACATCTTATCGAAGTGCTGGCTTTGGCTGATGCAGTGACTAACAACTCCAAAGTGCAAAACATAAGAGTAGTAAGAGTAGATGATGTCTTTGTATTGGACTTGAGTAAAATAGAAGGATTGAAACAGACCAATATGATGGTGCAGCCAGGAGATATTATTTATATAGAGCCAGTTAGAAGACCATTTGTGGAGTCTATTCGCGACTACGGGCCTGTCATTGCAGTTGTGACAAGTATTACAGCCATTGTCGCTATTCTAACCAGATAATTTTTGTGGAAAACAATCGTTCAAATACACCAGCAACCCAGCCTGCTCCCTATCGAAGTGAGACAATTGCGGATATTGATTTTGACAAGCTAAAATCAATCCTCAGGAAAAGCATTCCATGGCTGATAGTATTGTTGCTCATAACGAATCTAGGAGCCTACTTGTTGATTAGATGGACGAAACCAGTTTTTGAATCTGAATCTGAATTGAAATTGGAATTCAAAAGTGAGGCAACCGCACTGGGAATTAACAATTTGGTCGAAAATCAAAACTTGAATCATCTTTCTGGAGAAATTGAATTATTAAGTTCAAAATTGTTTTTCAACAAAGTAATAGATGCTACAGATATAGATGTGAGCTACAACTATCGAGGCAATATACTAGATGACGAGAGATATAAGCACTCGGCATTTATTGTGGATTACAAGATGTTGGGCAGTATATTATATGATCAGGAGATAAATATTGATTTCATTGGAGGCGACCAATTTGAACTTTCTTATCAGATTGGAGGAGAGAATTATCGCAAGACACATAAGTTTCGAGAAATAATTAAAACAGCAGAGGCTGAATTAATTATTTCTAAAACATCTTATTTTGATAACGAAGTGGGTGGAGGTCATTTTTTTGTTATCCATAGTAGGAGAGCGCTTGAGAACTATTTTGCAAATAATTTTGAGGTACAACCACTCAACTTTCAGGCAAATACGATCAGGTTGAGCATAAAAGACAATAACAGATTTAAAGCCAAAGAATTGGTTGATGTTATTGATTCATTGTATTTGCAGTATTCTCAGGATCAAAAGACAGTCGAGAACAATCAAAAAATAGAATGGCTCAATGCAGAACTCGAACAGATCGGGGAGAAATTAGAGGGATATGAGGACTATTTTGAGAAATTTACACTTATAAACCGAACAAATAATCTGGACAACGTACTGGCAGAGACAATCAAAGCAATAAATGAACTTGATTCTCAGCGATTCCAATTGAATAAAAGAATCAATGCGCTGGGTGAATTAGACAGTCAGGTTAAAAAAGATGATTTTGCGCTGATAGCGATTAACGAAGAACAATATGCGAGCGATTTAAGAGAAGATATCCATCAATACAATGAGAAAATTCTCAAAAACAAAAGGGTGTTGGACACTTATAGCGAATCTACTCAAGCCTATCAAAACAAGCTTCAGGAGTTGAACCAATCCAAAGGGTTCTTGAAATCGAGTATTGCAGCTAAGAAAGAGTATTTACGAGATAATATGTCATCCTTAAATAAAAGAAAACGATCATTTGAGGCGAGTTTCAATGATATCCCTGGAAAGGACAGAGAATACAAAAAGGCTAAATTGTATTACGCATTATACGAGAGCCATTATTTAGCCTTAATGCAGGCCAAAACTGACTTTCAGGTTGCTCGCGCGGGTACAAAGACCGATATCACAATTCTCTCAGAAGCCACATTACCAGGAAGTCCGATAGCACCTGATAAGTTGATCATTCATGGAATAGGCCTTGTTTCGGGATTGGTGCTCTGCTTTATATTCATAGCTATAAGATACTTGGTAAGTAATACAATTACCAGTTTAGCCGAACTGGAAAGACTTACAGGATCACCAATACTTGGATCAGTACCGCGTTATTCAAAAAGCAAGCTGGTGAATACACGTATGGTAATTGATGAAAATCCCAGATCATCGATCAGTGAGTCGTTGCGCTCTATTCGTACAAATATTGAGTTTTTGTCCAGTAGTAAGACAAGTAAAATCATTTCTGTTACATCTACGGTGGGAGGTGAGGGTAAAACTTTCGTTTCAGTCAATCTTGCAGGTGTAATTTCATTGTCCAACAAGAAAGTAGTGATTGTAGATTTGGATATGCGCAAACCCCGTGTTCATAAAGCCTTCAATAGTGAAGTAAACGACAAAGGTGTCAGTACAATTTTGATTGACAAACACTCCATGGAGGAAAGTATATGTCCTACTTCAATTGATTCATTAAAATACATTCCCGCAGGGCCTACACCACCTAATCCATCAGAACTATTGCTAAATGGAAGCTTCGAAAAACTACTAGGCGATCTAAAAAATCAATTCGACATCGTTATATTAGACACACCTCCATCGGCTATTGTAACTGATGCTACGCTGATTATGAAAAAAGCGGATGTGCCTATTTATGTGTTCAGAGCTGACTATTCTAAAAAATCATTTGTGGATATGCTTAATAGATTAATCCATGTCAATAAATTTGGAAATATATCTATTGTACTCAACAGCTTACAAAGCAATGGGAATAAAAAATATGGGTATGGCTACTACCTTGATAAAAACGAGTAGCCTGTACTAAAAAATTCGAAGTGTTTTCATTCTTAAAAAAAGACAAGGAAAAATTACTTCTTCCTACGGTTGACGTGCATTCCCATTTATTGCCGGGGATAGATGATGGTGTTCAAACCTTAGAACAAAGTATTGAACTGATTCGTCAATTCCACAAGATCGGGTATCGTAAATTAATCACTACTCCGCATATCATGAGTGACTTCTACCCCAACACACCAGAGATCATTGCGGGGAAATTGGCAGAGGTGCAACAAGCAGTACTCGATGCGGATATACCTGTGCAAATAGAAGCTGCTGCTGAATATTATTTTGATGAACACTTTATAGAAATTGTTAATAACAAAGCCAATCTACTTACGTTTGGAGATCGTTACCTGCTCTTTGAAATTGGATTTATGAGTGAACCCCTGAGGTTGAAATCTATCATTTTTGATTTGGTGACTCTAGGTTATAAACCAGTCTTGGCACATCCTGAGCGATATATGTATTATCACAAAAAAACAGAAGCCTTACAGGACTTGATTGATCGTGGTGTATTATTACAGCTTAATATCAACTCAATAACTGGTTATTATTCGAAGGAAGTGAAGAAAATGGCCGAAAGACTCATTGACAATCGGATGATTCACTTCATTGGAAGCGATTGTCACAATGAGAAACATTTTGAAGTGATGCAAGACGCATTTAATCACAAGATGTATAAGAAGATTGATTCTCTACCAATATTAAATAGCACACTATGATATTGGTCACAGGTGCTACCGGCTTGGTTGGAAGTGAGGTTTGTAGGCAGCTGAGTAAACAGTCTATTGCTTTCAAAGGATTGAAAAGGGAAGAATCGGATACTGGATTGTGCGATCATATCAATATCGAATGGGTAGAGGGAGATGTGCTGGATGTCTTGACCTTGGATGAAGTACTTCAGGGTGTAAGTACAGTTATCCATTGTGCAGCAGTCGTGTCTTTTGATAGCAAATTGAGAGATCAAATGATGCAAATCAATGTGACCGGAACCCAAAACATGATCAATGGTTGTCTGGAAAACAATGTGCCAAACTTCATACATGTGAGCTCAATTGCTGCGCTGGGGAGAAACAAAGATGAAAAAACAATAACAGAGCAAACGAATTGGATAGACACACCATTAAACACGGCATATGCTAAATCAAAATATCTCAGTGAAATAGAAGCTTGGAGAGGAGAAAGTGAAGGGCTCAATGTAGCAGTAGTCAATCCAAGTGTTATTTTAGCACCAGGAAATGGAAAAAGAAGTAGTAGCAAGCTTCTTCAATTTATTTGGGACGAACACTTATTTTATATTGATAAGCAGCTCAACTATGTAGATGTAAGAGATGTGGCAAATGCTATTTTGAAGATTTTGGAGAAAAGCAAATGGGGTCAGCGATACATATTGAATCAAGGCGTGATTTCATATAAGCTTCTCTTTCAGAAATTGTCCCAAAAATTAAACAAAAGACAACCTAAATGGAATATATCACTAAAGTATATAGGAGTGGGAGTTGTGTTAACTAAAATATGGTCTTTGATGTCAAATAAATCACCACTTATCAGTCGAGAGCTAGCTAAAACATTGAAAGAAGATTTTGTCTATTCAAGTGAAAAAATACGAGAAGAGCTGCAATTTGAATTTATCGAGGCGGATGATAGTTTTGATTGGGTGTGTCAGGAATTCTTGAAAATGAAAACAAGCGATTGATTTCATTTTCAATTTTTTAGTAAATTCATTTGCGATCATCAGGTCTAATGTATAAATAGAGTGTATGGAGGGAGATTTCAGAAAGAGGAAGCAAGAGCTTATTAAGAGATTTGAGGAGTGTCTAAAGACCGGGGATTCCTATTTTTTTGAAATGGAGGCATTTGAGGAGATCATAAGTGCATATATTCAAGAAGGAGATTTCAAGAAGGCCATGACCGCTTGTGATTTGGCAGAAGAGCAATACCCTTTTTCTACTGATATCATGTTGAGCAAAGCACAGGTGTTGAGCAATGTGCAAAAGTATGAAGAAGCCATGGAGCTTCTTGATAAAGTGCAAAGTATCCAGCCAGGTGAGTCTGAGATATATATGCTCAAAGGATCCATTTATTCTTTAATGTCAGAATATGAAGAGGCGGTTGATTCTTATCAACAAGCACTTGATCTGGCAGAGAATAAGGATGAAGTGTACTACAGTATCGGTGTAGGGTATCAGAGTATGGATCAACTTGATAAGGCGATTGAATACTACAAAAAGGCGATAGAGGATAATATTCTACATGAAGGCGCGCTATATGAATTGGCTTTTTGCTTGGATGTATCTGGCGAATTGGAAAAGAGTGTTGATTACTATCAACAGTTTATTGACGCAGATCCATATGCGCAAGCAGCATGGTACAATCTCGGGATCGTTTACAACAAGCTGGAACTATTCGAAAAGGCGATAGATGCCTATGAATATGCAGTAGCGATTGAGGAGAATTTTTCCTCTGCATATTACAACATGGGCAATACGTATATGAACATGGAGAAATATACGTTGGCGCTGGATGCATATCGTAAGACTATTGACATAGAAGGTGTAAGTCCTGAGATCTACTGCTGTTTGGGAAATGCTTATGAACAATTGGAACAATATGAATTGGGACTCAAGTACTTCCAGAAATCTACAAAGCTGGACATGCTCAATGACGAAGCTTGGTACGGAGCGGCCGTCTGTCTCTTTAAATTAGAAAAATGGCATGAATCCACTCATTTTTTTACCAAGGCACTAAAAATTGACCTGACTAATGAGAATTATTGGCTGGGAGTGGCAGAAGCAGAGTACAAACTAGGCAATATCGTTGCAAGTTTGGAGGCCTATGAAGAAGCACTCAACTTAGATGAGACCAATGTTGATACGCGCATGGCATGGTCCTATATTTATTTTGAGCAAGGTCACTATGACCAGGCGATTGATGTGATTTTGGAAGGTTTTGATATCAATCCTGACAATGCAGATTTGCACTATCGATTGACTGCATATTTGATTACCTCAGGGAAATACAAAGAAGGCTTTAATTATCTAGAAAATGCATTAATTTTGGACTTTGAAAAGCACGAGTGCCTTTTTGAGTTCTTCACCGAGTTAGAGGTCCAAAAGGCACTTTATAAAATTATTGACCAATACCGAAAAGATAACTATTAGATGAACTATACACTGAACAAAATTCCGGAAAGAACGGTAAAACCTAGACAACACGGATATACAATGTCTATGGACAAAGGGCTAAGTTTAAGAGAAGTCGAAGATTTTTTGAGCGTTAGTAAAGAGTATACTGACATTGTAAAATTGGGATGGGGAACATCGGTTGTCACGCCCAATTTGAAGGAGAAAATCGCGCTGTATAAAGAGGCTGGAATTCCGGTATATTTAGGAGGAACTTTGTTCGAAGCCTTTTATGTCCGCAATCAATTCGATGACTACCGAAAAATATTAGATAAATACGGGCTAGAATATGCGGAAGTTTCAGATGGATCTATAGAGATGGATCATGATGACAAATGCGAATGTATCAGAACGTTGTCCGAGCAAGTTACGGTACTTTCTGAAGTAGGTTCTAAGGATGCGGAGAAAATAATCCCTCCATACAAATGGATCAAATTGATGCAGGCAGAATTGGATGCCGGTGCATGGAAAGTGATCGGAGAGGCTCGCGAAGGAGGAAACGTTGGACTTTTTAGATCTAGCGGAGAAGTGCGATCAGGACTTGTAGAGGAGATTTTGACAAAAATACCTTTCGAAAAAATTATTTGGGAAGCACCACAGAAGGCTCAGCAAGTATGGTTTATTAAGTTGTTGGGGACTAATGTGAATCTCGGTAATATTGCACCGAATGAAATGATTCCATTGGAAACAATCAGGTTGGGACTAAGAGGAGATACTTTTAGCGAGTTTTTGTAATCAAGACATACCTATTACCTATTACAAAAGGTAGGTTCAAGCACGCTATATGAGAACATTTAAAGATTACTTACTGCTCTTTGCCAAAGGAATGGGAATGGGAGCTGCTGACGTAGTCCCAGGTGTATCTGGGGGAACTATTGCCTTTATCACTGGGATATATCAGGAGCTATTGAATTCCCTCAAAGCCATCAATACAGATAGCTTTAGGCTGCTCTTTCAATTTCAGCTAGTGAATTTTTGGAAAGCGATCAACGGAAATTTTCTTTTGAGCGTTTTTCTTGGTGTATTAGTGAGTTTGGTGTCGTTGGCTAAGCTCATCACTTACATGCTAGAAGTACATCCGATCAAAGTGTGGTCATTTTTCTTTGGGCTGGTGGTTATTTCTGCGATTACTGTATTGCGACAAATTGATAGATGGAAGTTAACGGTAGTGCTCGGACTTCTGGTGGGCATAGCGACTGCCTATCTTATTACTATAGCCACACCGGCTAGCACAACCGATGCGTGGTGGTTCATATTCATTTCAGGCGCGATTGCGATTAGCGCAATGATATTACCTGGTATTTCAGGAGCGTTTATCCTTTTGATTTTAGGAAAATATAAATATGTAACAGGGGCATTACACGAATTTAACTATCAGGTAATACTCGTTTTTGTTGCTGGTTGTGTGACTGGGTTGATGAGTTTTGTCAGAATAGTATCATGGGTGCTCGATAAGTATTATCAAGTGGCAATTGCTGTATTGTCTGGATTCATGATTGGATCACTTAATAAAGTATGGCCCTGGAAAGAAGTCTTGACTTACCGTATTGACTCCAAAGGCAATCAAATTCCGGCTTTGGACCACAGCGTATTGCCTAATCACTATTATGATATTACGGGCAGTGATCCTCAAATCTTACAGGCTATTCTACTGATGTCCATGGGTATAGGTGTAGTCGTTATCCTTGAAAAAGTAGCGAATAGAGGTTCTGAAAAAAATTAATGAAAGTTTTTGGACTGATCGGTCATCCATTGACACACTCATTTTCTCAAAAATATTTTAAGGAGAAATTTGAAGACTTAGGAATTGCTGACTGCCGATATGAACTCTATGATTTAGATAATATTGAAGAATTTGACACCTTGAAATCTTCTGTGGAGGGTTTGAAAGGTCTCAACGTAACAATTCCATACAAAGAAGAGATCATCCCCTATCTGGATAGGCTTGATGTCAGTGCCGAGCAAGTAGGTGCAGTGAATGTCCTGAAGAATATAAATGGAAAGTGGGTAGGTTATAACAGTGATTACTATGGTTTTAAGCAATCTCTGGAAGAGTGGCTGACAAATACAGATATAAAGGCACTTGTGCTAGGAACAGGCGGAGCATCCAAGGCGATTTTGGCAGCACTTAGGCAACTCAAGATAGCATATAAACTAGTCTCACGAAGTGAGGATAAAAGTGACTTCACCTATAAGAGACTTCATGCTGATTCGAATCTAATACGAGCGTATAAACTTATCATCAATACAACACCTGTGGGAATGTACCCCAACATCGATGCATCTCCAGACTTAGATTATAGCCAGCTTACTCCGGAACATTTTTTGTATGATTTAGTTTATAATCCAGAAGAAACTGTATTTATGATTCGAGGAAAAAAACAAGGCAGCCAAATCAAAAATGGACTGGAGATGCTCGAATTACAAGCCGAAAAGTCTTGGGAAATATGGAATACCATTGAATAATTGGTTATGTTGATTCAAATATGATACGATCTGGCTTTATAGGGACTTTACTTATATGCGTTTTTGCGACAGTGGGATTGTATGCGCAGTCTTCCAAGGATTTTGGCACGACCGGAAATACCAGCAAAAAACCTCATCACAAACGAAATGACAAGCCGCATCAAGATAGACGACTTGCCCATTGGATCAAGAATGATAGTAAAGGGCTCTTGATAGGCAATGCCTGTATGAATGATGTGACCCACGGCATGGGGTTCGAATATGTCGTCCAGATAAAAGGGCAACCTGGAAATCGCACTGGGTTTGGAAGGTTTATGCACAATTTTGGAACAAAGACTGTTATTTTATTCAGGAATGGACCCTTCTGGAAATTCAAACTTAAGCGTAAACGGAACGAATGCCGAAGATTGACTGGTGACCACCTAGGGTAACAGACGCTCGTTTTCTTCTCACTAATTTTCTTTGAATAGGCGGAATATTTGTATTTCTCTATTATTTGAATTATATTTAACTATAAAATTAGTTATAAAACTATTTATTAAGTTAGTATGAAAGCTAAGAAAACAGATAAGGCGAATTTAAGTCAGAAAAGAGGACTTTTCTTTAACATCGGGTTGGTTATTACGATGGCGCTGGTCGTATTGGCATTCGAGCAAAAATCTTATCAGGATGGTGATTTGGTAGCGTTAGGTCAAATTACAGACGATTTTGAAGACCTACTTGATATTCCGCCTACGGAACAACCACCGCCACCACCGCCTAAGATTCAACAGCCAGAGATTATCGCAGTCCCTGATGAAGAGGAGATAGAAGAGGAGATCGAAGTTGATTTGGACGTGGAAATTACTGAGGAGGAAGTGATCGAAGAGATAGATTTTGAAGAGCCAGAGGAAGAAATAGCCGATGAGATATTTTCCATATTGGAAGAGAATGCGGCTCCAAAAGGAGGAATCTCAGCATTCTACAAGTTTGTGAAAAAGAAAATGAAGTACCCTCCACAAGCCAAGCGTATGGGGATAGAAGGGAGGGTGTTTGTCGAGTTTGTTGTGAACGAAGATGGATCACTTGTCGATGTGAAAGCGATCAAAGGTATAGGAGCAGGATGTGATGAAGAAGCAGTGCGCGTAGTGAAAAGCCACCCTAATTGGAATCCAGGGAAACAAAGAGGAGTACCCGCTAGGCAAAGAATGGTTATTGCATTGGTATTTCGACTGAATTAACAGATTGTTTGAAAGTTATCTCAAGAGTAATACCAATTAAGGTTTATAAGGTCGTAAAAAATTCTGTAAGGAATTTCATTTTGAGAAAGGCAAAAAGCGCAGTCATAGCATCAGGGAAATCGCTTTTACTTTTCAAAGACAATATTAGTCGTGCCACCACTTACTTATAGATGTAATTGTCACTGTGACTACCCACCCTCATGCAAACATAGTGGTGGCACGACTCGGTTCGTGAAAAACCCCCTTGGTTTTAATTCGCAATTTTTACTTATTAGTGAATGCTGTTGAGCTATTATCTTTAAAAGCGATTTCCCTAGTCATAGCATCGCTACGAGGAGCATTTTTAACGCATCACAAAATTAAATTCCTAAGAAGATATGCGACATTATAAATGTTAATTGGTATAAGACAGTCATCGGTAACGAAGCAAAGAATTTTTATTTGCAAGATTATTAGTAGGAAAGATCCCACTCTTCAACTGATCGTAGGATTTTTAGGACAGAAGACTTGAGAATGCTAAAGACATAATAAATTTTGTTCATGTTAACATCAGGGTGCTTTGATATCTTCCTAAAGGCAACTTAATTTTCAAGTTTCAATCCTTTGATGTAAATAAAATGCTTTTTGTTCAGTGTATAAAGAGGAATCTCATATGCAATAGCTGTAGCTGCTATAAGGCCATCTGGTATATTTAAATTGTGACTTAGTGAATATAATGTCATAATTTTCAAAAACTCATCACATACATTTTGGTCAATATTAAGTGTTTTAAGATGATAAAGGTCTTTTTTAAGGCTCTAGTTTAGGATTGCGTTGTTAATTTGAAAAAACAAGGATGTCAAATTGCTTTTAGAGTCATATATCAATATTAACTGCTTTCTTCCGAGAAAG
>JGI24005J15628_10001089_pt1 | contig 14702 bp, 18 predicted proteins | sample LinPmetageLP40_FD_15628 | JGI IMG/M metagenome (IMG submission 15628)
TTGTCGAGGCGGAGCAGTTCCAAACATCGTTCGAATGATGGAAGACTTCAATGCGACAGATGAGAAGAGTCAGGATCAGTGGTTCCTTTGGAAGCACATTCATCCTTTGTCTCTAAAGAATTGTATGGTACATGATCCGTTCTTTACGGACACGGATTTCCCTATCACAGAACGACCAAGTGACGGTGTTACTTTTGTTGGTCAACCTTTTGATGAAAATGATCATCCCGGTGGAAACTGGAAGCACGATCTAGAAGTATTGGAAGAAGCACTATGCCAAAAGTGATCATGTCTTGTGATGATAATCCATACTACCTAGATTTCTGGCCTTTGGTATCTTGGGTTTGGGAAGAGAAAATGGGAATCGAACCTGTCCTTGTTCACGTTGGGGAGAAAGATCTATCCACCGAACATGGACAGGTTCATTCCATGTCTGTAGATGACAGCGTTCCTATTCATACTCAAGCACAACTTTCTAGAATGTGGTACACACACAAGGAACCAGAGACAACATGGATAACCAGTGATATTGATATGTTTCCTATGTCAAGAAAGTATTGGCAGTCTGCGATTTTAGAATTTTCTAATTGTACTTGGACAAATCTAAACAGTAACGCTGACTACTTTCCCATCTGCTATAACATGGCAAGGGGTAAAGTATTTTCTGATGTTTTGGAGATAGAATCTTCGTTCTCCGATTACTGTCGTAAGGTTTCTGATTCTGTTGATGAGAACTTCGAACACCGTCCGAATGATTGGCCAGATGAAGTACCCCTCTCGAAGTGGAATATTGATGAGGTTCATTCATCACGGAAAATTTGTGAGTTTAGAGACAGCGGTGGTAACGTGTGTCAACCAATACCTATGATGGCATTGAACAGAAGAATTGACAGAACTAATTGGACATATAATAAAGGTATGGTACAATCAGGGGAGTATATCGATTGTCACTCTGTTCGTCCTTACAGCGAGTATAGTATGGCGATAAAAGAATTGTTGGAGTTGCTATGACTTTTATTAGTGGGGAGAATATATCAGAACAGTGTGATATAATTTATGCTGGGAACAAAACTGAACCTACCACAAAAAAAGTGATTCGACATTGGGAAACACTAGACGAGGTTCAGGACAATGATATTGTTTTCTGTAAGACAGACTTTGTTGGTTCGTGTTGCACATCTATACGGGTATCTGGTAAGTCAGTCCATCTTGTTACTCATGATTCTGATATAAACATTACTAAAGATGTATTTGATTCCATTGACAATGATAATATTATATCGTGGCATGGAATGAATATTGATCATGTCAATGATAAATTGTTTTCAATTCCTATTGGTATTGCAAATGGGTACTGTGACATTACCATGAAAATAGATGATATCGAGACAAAGGAAATTGAACCCAGTAAACTTTTGTATATCAATCACAGGATTGAAACTTGTCCAGACGAAAGATCAAAACCATATGAATTATTTAAAACTAATGATTGGTGTACCGTTCATCACCCTTCCGATAAAGGTGTAATCGAAGAGTATAGGGCGGGAGTTATTAATCACAAGTATGTGTTGTGTCCTAGAGGTAATGGTATAGACACACACAGAATGTGGGAGACTCTTTACTCTGGTAGGATTCCTATTGTGAAGAGATGTATTAACACTTCTTTTTACGAAGATTATCCAATACTTATTATTGATGATTATTCAGAACTAAATAAAGATATGTTAGAATCCAATTACGATCGAATCAGTAAAATGGAATTCAATAAAGAATTACTAACAGTTGAGTGGTGGATAAAAAAAATTAAGGAACTATATTATGAACAAACTCAAAGTTCACTTTTGTGACTTCTGGTCTGATGGCATTTTTAATCCAATCGAATGTCCTCTTTACAAAATTTTAGCAACACGTTTTGATTTAAGTCTAGATTCAGAAAATCCAGACGTTGTGTTTTTCTCATGTTTCAGTGGCAACAATGTTCGATATAATGGAAGAGCAAAGAAAGTTCTTTTTCTTGGTGAGCATATCATCAGTCCGGTGTATCGATCAGACATTACAACATATGATGCCGCACTAACACATTTCGAAACATCAGATAAGAACTATTACTTCCCTCTATGGGCATTGTTTATGAATTGGTTTTATGAAGATCAACCAAGACCAAATGGCGATCCTGTTTACTTCTGTGATCCCGATATGTTTAATGGTAAAAAGAAAAGAAACTTCATTGCCAAAGACAGAAAGTTTTGTTCTCTCATAAACAACAGAGATCCCGAGGGAAACAGAGAAGAGATTTTCAGACTTCTTACGGCAACACATCACGTTGACAGTTATGGTGATCTTTTCAATAATGTTGGCGGGAAATTAGGCGGAATGCAACATGATAAGTGCAAATTATTAAATCAATATAAATTCAATATTTCGTTTGAAAATATCCAATATGCAGGGTATAATACAGAGAAGATAATTCAACCTATTGAATCTGGATCGATTCCTGTATACTGGGGTGGTGATGCCGTTAGAAAATATTTTAACCCCGAATCGTATATTAACATTGACGACTACGATTCAATGCAGTCTGTTGTGGATCGGATGATTGATATAAATAATAATGACGATTTGTTTGAACATATGGTTAACTCGAAACCGTTTATCGAAGATCCGGTAGAGTTTCACCCCGAAACTATTGCTGATTGGTTATGTGAAAAGTTGAGTCTCTGATGATAAACTGCGTGATACATTATAGAAAACTGACTGATAGACTAGACTTCTTTGAAGAACAAACTCAAGGAAAGATAGACTATCGTGTTATCGATAATGAAGTTGAAGATAATTCTCTGTTTGATATCAGCGAAGAAATCATGACTGAAAAGAAAAAGTACCTAAACCCATATCCAAACTTCAACGGACATATCAGACCAATAACAAAAAACTCGGAGAGATCTGTTGCAGTCAAACAGGTTCGTGCTTGGTTGGAATGTGCCGAGCAGGATGAACCATATTTTATTCTAGAAGATGATGTTATGTTCAAACCAGAATATTTTGACGAGGTAGAAGAAATATCAAAGTGTAAACACTTTGATTGGGATATCATCATGTTTGGAGTAAGTGGAGATCTTCGTGCAGGTGATATGGGAATGTATAAAATCAACCCACCAATGACTAAAGGACTCTCTGCATATTTACTAAACCCAAACTTTGCTAGAAAGATGAAAGACGATTTGTCTAGCATTTCCATGGCAGTAGATTGGGAATTGAATTACCTAACAGTCAAACATGAATGTAAGATGTTCTGGTATGAACCTGCTCTCTTTGGTCAAGGTTCTCAGGGCGGCCCTTTTGGTTCTGCTATACAAGAGGAGTGGGCATGATAACTCTTGTGAGACAACCCGGTGGACTTGGTGATATACTTTGGACTATGCAAATGGCCCTAAGTTATCAACCCTCTGATATCATATGGCCAGTTCCCTTGGTTTATAGCAATCTAAATGAGTACCTCGATACTCCCATACAATTTGTGTGGGATGAAGATGACTTCCCATACAAGGATGTATGGCAAACTAGAAAAGACAAGTTTACAACCGATAATCTGAATTACCTTCCTTTTCAGTACATGCAGAAAGATGGATTCTCTGTAATGCGTGGTAAATATGAGTGCATGAGAGAATCCCATAGGATTTCATCTTGGAAAAATGCGATAACAATCAAAAGAAATTTTGAAAAAGAAAACAGGTTAAAGGATCAAGTGTCTGGTTCTTTTTTGGGAAACTATGCTTTCATTAATAACACGATAGGAACACCACCGGGCATGATAGAGTTAGATCATAAAATGGAAACGGATTCAGATCTACAAATCATACGATCACGCCTGATAAATGGTTACTCAATCTTTGATTGGATTGGTGTAATGATGGATGCTAAAGAAATTCATACTCCAGATACTTCGTTCTCTTGGTTAGTGGAGTGTATCAAACCAGAGGCAAAACTTTTCATGTACCCAAGAGATTTAACAATAACACAGAATTTTAGTTCGGCGTCAGTCAAAGAGTATTTGCAGTTGGATTGGAAATACAGAGAATTTCCAAACGGATAGAAAGGAATATTATGAAATATTTGATTACAGGAATTACGGGGTTTGCAGGACCACATCTAGCAAAGTTACTACTCGCTAATGGACACGAAGTTCATGGTATTGTAAGAACTGCAAATGGTAGGGAACAGGATCTATTGGACATGCTCCTTCCAGAAGAACTGGAAATGATAAAGTTCCACTACATGGATCTTAAGGACACTCACTCAGTATTTGATTTAATCAAGGACAATAACTTTGACGGAGTGTTTCATCTCGCCGCACAGTCTCATCCTCCGACGAGTTTCAAGAATCCTATCTTGACTTTCAACGAGAACGTGAATGCGAGTGTTAATCTGATCACGGCACTTGAGGGTAGTGATACTAAACTCATGTTCTGTTCCACATCAGAAGTTTACGGCGACACTTGCAAAGACACTGGCATGTTACATGAGGATGTTGGATTGTCTCCTAGTAATCCATACGGATCTTCAAAGGCGGCGATTGATCTCTACATGCAGGAGAGAATGACTAACGGAAAACTCAACGGATTTATCACCCGTGCGTTTTCGCATACAGGTCCAAGAAGAGGAAACATCTTCTCTATCTCATGTGATGCATATCAGATTGCACGAATGATGCTTGGAAATGATGATCTGACTCTCGGAGTTGGTAATCTAGAAACAGAGAGAGTTGTTATTGATGTTCGTGATTGCGTATCTGCATATTATCAGTTAATGATAAATGAAGATTCGAATGGAAAGGTATTTAACGTCTGTGGTTCCGAACTTCGAAAGATGGGATTCTTTACAGACAGACTAATTGAAATGTCTGGACTGACGATCGAGAAGAAAATCAATCCTGAGTTTTATCGTCCCATTGATATTCAAGTTCAAATTGGCGACACAACTAAACTTCGGGATATGACCGGATGGAAACCTGAGTTTGATATTGACGATACACTCAAGGATCTTCTGGACTATTGGATTCACAAGATTAGTGGAAGAACACCTATGGAAATCTGGACTGGTTGATGAAAAAAATCTGGTTAAATGGTTGCTTTGATGTTCTTCATCGGGGTCATATAGAGATGATGAAGTACGCCCGAGAAGTGGGTGACTATGTTGTCGTGGGAACAGATACCGATGCAAGGATAAAAAGATCAAAGGGAGATACTAGACCAATCAATACACTAGAAGATAGGATAGAGATCTTGCGATCAATCAAATACATAGATCATGTTGTTTCGTTTGACTCCGACGAGGAACTTATCGATCACTTAAAATTTTATAAACCAGATCATAGAATACTTGGCAGTGAGTATAAGAATTCTGGTGAAATCGTAGGGGAGGATTTCTCTGGTGAGATACTCTTCTTCGACAGAATAGAACAATACTCCAGCACGGATACAATTAAAGAAATGGAAAATTGATATGAATTATGAACAGTTTTTGTGGGATTGCAAGAATAAAGCAGAACAAGGTCAAAGTAAAATACCAAATACTTCCGGCATAATCAATGAAATTCAAGGCATGTCAACACCAAAAGTTAGGCATTATATGAATAATTTGAATTCTTGGGGCAAGAATTATCTAGAGATTGGTTCACATAAGGGTTCTACTTTTGTGTCGTCATTATACGAAAACAAAAAGCGGGGGTGGTCTATTGATAACTTCTCGGAGTTTTGTGAACAAAACGGTTATGATCGTCCGGGTTTTGATGGGACACACAGAGAAGAACTTCTTGGGAACATGAAAAAGTATCTATCGAATGAGACTGAGTTTTTCCAAGAGGAATCATTTTCTTTTGATTTGGCCCAAATCAAAGAACCAGTGCAAGTATACATGTATGATGGTGATCATGATTTAGATAAACAGAAAGATGCTTTAAAATATTACTACCCAGTATTGGATGATGTGTTTTTGTTTATTGTGGATGATTGGAATTCACAATCAGTTCGAGACGGAACGTATCAGGGTATAAAGGATATGGATTTGTGTATTTTGAGTGAAATAACAATCAGAACAGAATTCGGAAAAGAAACGGATTGGTGGTCTGGAATGTACAGTGCTTTTCTTTCCAAGGAATGTCCTCGGGACAGGTTCCTACAGACATCTTCCTCGACAGGTGGATGTAACTTTGCACATCCAATCAGGAACAGTAAACCTAGAGATAATGTGAACCGATTGAGTCAACCAGAAAATGGAAAGAGTATTGACGAGATCCGTGATATACTAAAAGAAAATTTCCCAGAACTACTAGACTTTCAGATCGATAACGAAATAGAAGAGGGACTAAAACTTCTTAGTCAACAGAATGAGAGAGGTGTTTTTTGACTGATAAAATGAGTGTAGTAATTCAAGGAGGTCTTGGATATGGTGCCGTAGATATTGCAAACTACTACGCGGAACTAGATTATGTTGACGAGATTATAATTTCTACTTGGGTTCATGAAACAGTAGATGGTGTAACAAGTGACAAAGTTAAAGTTGTCAAGAGTGAACTCCCAGATAAACGATCTCAGAATCTAAACTTACAGTTAGTGTCTTCTCTTAACGGCGTTAAAGAGGCATCGAATGATCTTGTTATGAAGATCCGATCAGATCAAAAGATCTTCCACGAAAGTTTTGATTTGCTTATGTCATTTTATAACGAACATAAAGATCAAGAGACTCTCAACTACATCGATGGCACTAAGCAACACACGAAGGTGTTTCTGATCGGAAACAACAAAAATTATCCCTTCCACCCACAAGATCATTTGTTCTGGGGACACAAAGAAGATTTAATTAAGATTTTTAGTTGTCCAGAATTTGAAGATGAAACACAATTCCCGCAAAACGCGATCAACCCAAAGTTTGGGGACACGATTCAAACTGCTCGAATTGATTTTAGTGTTCATCTTCGTGCGCCCATTCACATTGGCGCTCACTACTATTCTCTGTTCTATCCGGAAGTTAAAGAGATGGCAGATAATCCAGAAACCTATTTAATGGATTCTGCTTCTCGAAGAAAAGAGGCCATGGATTTTTATACACCAATTAAAGACTCAATATTTCAGGTGTTTCCACGGATAAATATGAGATGGGAAAAATATAATAGTGGCTACTGGTATGGCTACGAAGCAGACGGAGAATACTATGCAGATTGAAAATAATGAATCACTTTTAAACAAGGAAAATACTATGCAGACTGAATATGATAAATCAATTTTAAACACAGTACACGGATCTAGTCACCTCATTCCACATCAAATGTATGAAGGCAAAAACTTGCCGCTAGAGGACTTGGCAAAAATAAACCACAAGTACATGGGTGGGGGAATGTCGCAAAACTACTTTGCCATGCCTGTCTTTGAGTATTACTGGGATCTTCACAAGTTTGAATATATCGCAGAGATCGGAACCCAGAAGGGCGCCCTCAGCGTTTACTTTGCAAACTTTGCATCGATCACAGAGCAGTTCTTCTTCGACACCTTTGAACTGTATCCGGATAAGGATTATTACACCAGAGAGTATGAGGGTTGTGGACACTGGTTGGACAAGATCTGTGAGTTCTCTCCTTATGTAAATCGATATCTTGTAGATGTGTTTTCAGATGACGCTATGGAACACATTAAGTGTAATGTCAAAGACAAGAAGACTTTTATATTCTGTGATGGTGGAGATAAGGCTAGAGAATTTAACACATATGCCCCATTGCTGAAAAGTGGAGATTGTATTGCCGTTCATGACTGGGGAAATGAAATCAATTGGGGAATGATTAGTGAAGTTGCGGAACAGAATGGGATTGTTCCAGACGAACCATTTGCAACCAGTTGTATGAATCTACAAACTCAAATCATGCCATTTAGGAAAGCGTGAATGATAGGTCTGATCATATTAGATATTGATGGTGTTCTTACGGACGGAAGAAAATACTACGGACTTGGGGGTGAGACTATCGCAAAGACTTATTGCGACAAAGATTTCACTGCTATCAAACGCTTTCGTGGTTCTCGTATTCCTGTTTGCTTTGTTTCTGGGGACGAGAAGGTAAATCTTATGATGGCAACAAACAGGAGGATTCCTTTCTATTCATCCCGAGGAAAAGACAAGGCAGACTTTGTTGATTCCTTGAGCATCGACTTTGGTGTTGATCCAGAACACATGGTTTATGTTGGGGATGATCTCTTCGACTTGTCTATAATGAAAGTCGTGGGACATCCCTATTGTCCCTCGGATGCTTGTAGAGATTTGATTCGTCTGTGTGAAACCCACGGGAATGTTCTTAAATCTAAGGGTGGCGAAAATGTAGTAGCAGAACTATTTGATGTGCTAATTGATTCTGACATGATTACTGATTGCACGATGCAAGACATCGAAAACTTAGATAAGGAAGAAATCTTCTGATGAATCTCTGCGTTGTGGGTAAAAAATATATTGATCATGTTCTAAGTGTAAAGCAGTTTACTCAAAACGAAACAAACCCAGTTATTAAAAGACAAGAGTCTTTGGGGGGATTGTATAACATAACTAATTTGAATTTTGATGATCATAGTTCTGTTTCAACCACTATTTGTGGAGTGAAACGGGCAGTCATAGTGAACGAGTTTGATAAACAGCAGCGTTCATCCTTGACATGGGACGAAGATAATTTTGAGTATGACGTACCTTCGTCGGGTGATTGGATTCATGTGATGTATGTTGATGATATAAATGACTCATGTAAACTGTTGTATTCGAGTTTACCATTCAGTATCGACTTTTGCACTACTTCGGACAGAACTTTGTATAGTTCCATGATAAATTCGAGTCAACTCGTTTTTGATTCTAGAGAGAGAAAACATTTGTACAAGGATGTGATTACTAAAACTCCCTTGGTGTTTCATGATAAATACGGGTGTGAGGTTGTTATTGAAAATCAAATAGTTTATGAGCATCACAACAAACCCATAAAAATTTCAAGTGTGAATGGCGCCGGTGATATTTTTGCAGCGTTTTTTATACAACAATTTTTATTGACAGGGTTAGAGGATGCTTGTATAATAGCAACAGATAAAACCGTAAATGAATTGAAAAGGATAAATTATGAGTAAAGTGAATGTGTTAGTTCCGATGGCAGGTCTCGGTCAACGGTTTGTCGATGCTGGATACAAGATACCAAAACAGTTAATCAAGATCGGTGCAGAGCATCTAATTGAAATTTCAATGAAGTGCATCGACACGGATAACTGCAATCTAATTTTTGTGGTTAGAGATGAGTATATTTACAAGTATAACATCGATGATATACTTAGAGAAAAATTTGGATCAGACGTAAAGATTGTTGTGACCGATGGTTTAACTGATGGATCGGTATGTAGTTGTCTTCTCGCCAGAGAGTATATTAACAATAATGATCCATTGATTATTCACACTTTGGATGTTGAGTTTTCTCCTGTGTTCGATCCACATTCTTTTGACACAAGTGATTGTGATGGACTGCTATTAACTGCAAAATCAAATTCACCAAATTACAGTTATGTTGCCGAAAATCAAGATGGTTTCGTGGTAAAAACAGCAGAGAAAAAAGTCATAAGTGATCATGCTTGTGTTGGTATATACGCTTTTGCCCGAGGTTATGATTTCTGTAAATACGCTGACAAAATGATTGAAGATGATATCAGAACCAACGGTGAGTTCTACATTACACCTTTGTATAACTTATTCATTGAAGATGGTTTGAAGATAAAAAAACAATCTGTTGAAAAACTTCATGTATTCGGAACTCCTTCTGAGTTTGATTTTTACCGATATAATGTGAGAAAAGTGTTTGGAGAAAAACCCATTGCTCTTTGTTCAGATCATTCAGGTTACGATGCAAAAAGCGTAATGAAAAAGGTTCTTGATACTCACGATGTTCCATATATTGATTTGGGTTGCTTCGTCAATAAGGACTGTGATTACAGAGATTATGTTAGAGAGGCAGTGAATCATATCAAAGACAGAACTTGTGATTATGGTTTCGCTTTTTGTCGAACTGGTCAAGGAGTAAATATGTGTGCTAATAAATTTGAGGGTATTCGATCAGCACTTGTATATGATGAGTTCTCTGCTGAGATGGCAGTCAGACACAACTGTGCTAACATGTTTGCAATTCCCTCAAGAATAGTGGACTCTAAAGTATCCTTCCCTTCGTTCATTCAAAATCTGTTATGTAAAATAAAGGATAACACCTTTGATGGAGGAAGATTTCAATCAAGAATAATGGATCTAGAAAATGATATTACATAAAGTAGATGACATGAAAAAGGGATGGGTAGTTGGTAACTTTGTTCCCAGTGTATTACAAACTGAAAAGTTTGAGGTTGCTATACAAAAACACGAAAAGGGATACACTGCTCCTCTCCACCTCCATAAGAAGTTTATTGAAATAAATGTAATTGTTACAGGAAGAATGATTGTGAATGGGCGTGAACTTACCGATGGTGACATTTTCACTTTCGATGTGATGGAAGTATCCGACTCGGTATTTTTGGAAGACACTACATTAGTAGTCATTCGTCCGGGATCTGATACAACAGATAAATATGAAGTCGAACTAACATAGGAGAATGAATGTGAATTTTTTACTTAATGACAAAAGATACCCCGAAGAAGGATATATACCTTTTCTAGAAGTGTTACAGATAATATCTGACGAAATAGATACTTCAAACATAGACACATTCATTGAATGTGGTTCTGGACCTCTTGGTGATAACGCGGTTTATTTTAGTAATTTTTTCAATGTAATTACTATAGAAATCAACAAAACCTTTCACGAAAGGTATTGCAATAGGGAAGGTGTGAACCATACTATTGAGTGGGTTTTAGGAGATGGTAGAGAAGGATTGAAAAAAGTCCTTACGGAGAAACCAGACGAAAGATTTGTTATTCTTTTAGATGATCATGACGGTTATACCTCATTCATAAGAGAAGAAATGGAAATGATCAGAGATCTTTCCAATAGAAATGATCATATAATAATTGTCGATGACATGAAGTTTGCTGGAAGAGGATCATACCCTGCCGTTGAGGTTCTCGAAATTTTAGCCAAGAAAATAAACCCAAGTTACAATGTTAAAAACACAAAGATAGGAAATGATATCTTTGTAATTTACCCAAACAAGGAGTCGAAATGAATAAAAGTGGAAATGTTTTAGTTCTTGGTGGTGGCGGATTTATTGGTTCGCATATGGTGGAACGTCTCAAGGAAGAGGGATTTTGGGTTCGTGTTTGTGATCTCAAGTATCCAGACTTCGGTGATTCTTCCGCCGATGATTTTGTAATCGGAGACCTTCGGAAGCAAAGTGTATGTGACGAACTATTTGATCGACACTTTGACGAAGTGTATCAGTTTGCCGCCGACATGGGTGGCGCCGGTTATATTTTCACTGGTGAAAACGATGCAGATGTTATGCATAACTCTGCCCTGATCAATCTAAATATTGCTGAACGATGTAACGAACACAAAGTCGGAAGAGTGTTTTACTCTTCCTCTGCTTGCATGTATCCCTCACATAATCAAGAGGATCCTAACAATCCATTCTGTTACGAAGACTCTGCTTATCCAGCAAATCCGGACAGTGAATATGGTTGGGAAAAGTTGTTTAGTGAAAGACTTTATCTAGCGTTCAACCGTAATCACGATGTGACGGTTCGAGTTGCAAGATACCACAACATCTTTGGACCTAAGGGAACATACGATGGTGGTAAGGAGAAGGCACCAGCAGCGATGTGTCGAAAGGTTGCTTCGGCAAACGATGGAGATGTGATCGAAGTTTGGGGACCTGGAACACAAACGAGATCATTCCTTTTTATTAATGAGTGTATAGAGGCAACTCTTCGACTTATGAGATCTGACTGGACTGGTCCTGTAAACATTGGTTCGGAAGAAATGATTTCAATCAATGATCTTGCGAAGATGGCCATCGATATCTCAGGAAAGAATCTTACCATTAAGAACATTGACGGACCTGTTGGTGTCATGGGACGTAACTCCGACAACAAACTATATCGAGAAACTTTAGGGTGGGAACCATCTCAGTTGCTTCGTGTGGGTATGGAAAAAACCTACTCTTGGATTGATTCTATGGTTTCAAACAAACGAGATCAGTTTATTGGTGATACGAAATCTACTGCCCAGTTAGATATGGCAGATAGATTTATGTCTTGAGGTTGATATGAGTTACCTAGTAACAGGTGGTGCCGGATTTATCGGCAGTAATTTAGTTCAAACACTTCTCGATCAAGGTCGGGAGGTTGTTTGTTTAGATAAAAACACACACGGAACTTGGTGTGATGGTGCATGGAATTATGTTGGATCAGTAAATAATTCGAAGTTAGTCGTTGATCTCGTTAAAATGTATGATGTAGATACTATTTTCCACATGGCAGCAGAGGCCAGTATTCAGAAATGTATAGAAGATCCAGTAAACGCGATGGAGCAAAATGTTCTCGGAACGAACAAAATACTTCAGACTGCAAAAGAGTTCGGAATCAAACGAGTTGTATTTTCATCTACATCTGCCGTGTACGAATGCAACCACCTCATCCAGTCAGAAATTTCATCTCTCAAACCTACACTTAATCCTTATGCGTTATCAAAATATTTTGGCGAGCAGTTGTGTGTTACTTACAGTGATTATATGAATGTTAACATTCTTCGTTACTTTAACGTATATGGAAACGGTCACCGAACTGATGGAGCATATCCTCCCGTGATTGCAATTTTCATGGATAGATTTAAAAACGATCTTCCGCTGGAGATCGTTGGGACTGGACACCAGAAACGAGATTTTATTAACGTGTCTGATGTTGTTCGTGCTAACATCATGATGGCAGATTCTGACATCAACGGGGGAATATACAACGTCGGTTCTGGTGTAAACCATTCAGTAAAGGAACTTGCTGACATGATATCAGAAAACCAAATACATATAGAGCAGAGAAAAGGTGAAGTCACTTGCACTCTTGCGAATATTCGCAAAATAGAAACTGAATTGAACTGGTTTCCCGAAACTTCTGTCGGGGACTGGATAAAAAATGAACTGGAGATGATTGATGGATAACCCCAAGATTACACTTTGTATGATTGTCAAAGATGAACACCACTGTATCGAAAGGTGTCTTGAGTCTGTTTATAAGCACATTGATCGTTACGACATTACAGACACCGGATCCACAGATGGTACACAAGACATCATCAAGAAGTTCTTTGAGGAAAAAGGAATCCCCGGTGAAGTTCACCAATCTGACTGGAAGGGATTTGGTGATCACGCCGGTAATATGGGATCACGCACCGAGTCTTTACTGAATGCAGAAAAGAGTGACGCTGAGTACGCATGGGTTATCGATGCAGATGACTCAATTGATGGTGACTTTGGATGGCCTGAAGTCATGGACTCGCATTCATACTCTCTAAAGATTCACCGTGGTGACTTTACATGGTGGAGAAATCAAGTTTTCAAACTTGGAATGGGTTGGAAGTATGTTGGGATTCTCCATGAATACGCTGCTTGTAATAATGGGGATCAGCAAGTTACCTCACAAAGAATCAATGGTAATTACTTTGTCGTAGCAAGAACCGAAGGTGCCAGAAATGTTGGTATCGATGCTAAAGATAAGTATGCAAAAGATGCCGATGTTTTAGAGAAAGCAATTATAGATGAACCAGACAATCATCGTTATTGGTTTTATCTAGGACAGAGTTACTTTGATTCTCAACAATGGGAAAAATCAAAACGTGCATATGAACACCGAGCATCATTGGGTGGATGGGAAGAAGAGGCCTTTTATGCATTATTCCGTGTTGCAATATGCTCGTCTTTGATGGATGAATCTATAGATGTTCAGGCACATTATTACATGCGAGCATATGACTATAGACCCATCAGAGCAGAACCTCTACATCAAATTTCTAGAATGTATCGCATGAACAATATGCCACGGGCAGCATACCTTTATGCAAAGCAAGCAGCATCTCTTCCGTATCCAGAGGGTGATATATTGTTCCTTGCCGACGATGTGTATAAATGGCAAGCGTTAGATGAACTAGGTGCAACCGCGTTTTATTGTCATGATTTCGAAACTGGATTCTATGTCATGGAAAAACTTCTGAAAGAGAAGCACTACCCAGAGGGTGAACATGATAGAATGGTTCAGAATCACGAACAGTATAGAATAAAGGTTCAGGAGTTGGTTAAGCAAAGAGAAGAAATTGAACGGCAAGTTGCCGATCAGAAAAAGAATTCCGTTAATAAGAACTCATATAAGAAAAGGAAGAAGAAGTGAACGCGACAATTGTGAAAATTGAAAAACTACATGATGATGTTATTATGCCTAGTCACGCCACGCCAGGATCGGCATGTTTTGATATTCATGCCTACGTCCCAGACAAAAAAATGGTGACTATTTATGATAGGTTTAATTCTGCCTTTGATGTCCCGTGTTCGGAAAATGGCATTACGTTAGAAACAGGAGAGAGAATGCTAGTGCCTACAGGGTTCAGTATGGCAATTCCTCTTGGGTATTCAGTGCGACTTCATGCACGTTCTGGAATTTCTTTGAAGAATGGGGTTGCATTAGCAAATTCTCAGGGTATAATAGATTCAGACTACCGGAAGGAAGTA
>JGI24005J15628_10001093_pt1 | contig 14682 bp, 23 predicted proteins | sample LinPmetageLP40_FD_15628 | JGI IMG/M metagenome (IMG submission 15628)
ATAACTACAGGTTGTACAGTTATAGGCGACTTACTAATTTAAGTTGATGGCTAGAAAAAGAGACATTCAACCACCAAAAACTAAAAAGAATTTCCGCCCCACTCAAAAAGGGGCGGGAATGACCAAAGCCGGGGTAGCTAAATATCGTCGAGATAATCCTGGTTCAAAATTAAAAACGGCTGTAACGGGAAAAGTTAAAAAAGGTTCTAAATCAGCAAATCGACGCAAATCATATTGCGCACGTAGCGCAGGGCAAATGAAAAAATTTCCAAAAGCAGCAGCTAATCCTAAATCAAGATTAAGACAAGCAAGAAAACGTTGGAAATGTTAAATGAAAGTTAGTGATAAAACGAATGTACAGATGCCACTTAAAACGGTTGCTAGCCTCATCACGGTGGTCGCTGTAGGAACGTGGGCTTATTTTGGTGTTATAGCTAGACTAACGCAAGTAGAAACTGCATTAGTTTTAACAGAAAAAGATTTAACAGCAGCTAATGAATTTATTATTGGTGTTCCTAAAGGTGATATGGTTTCGCCCCAGATTAATGAATTATTCATGTTGGTGGAATTTATTTCTGGTACTCAAGAAAAGTTACAAGCTGAAATGGAATCGATGATGTCCAATACTGTAAATATAAATTTTTTAAAAGACCAAGTATTAAAACTACAAACAGATGTAGAAAAATTAAAAGACAAAGTAAGGGAGCAAAAAAATGGTCATTAAAATGGTATTTGCTTTATGTATGTTTGTTAATAACTCATTAGATGGACACATGATGACAGACGGATTATCAAAATGCTTAAAAGCAAAACGTGAGGCTGAACGTAACCTTTCAGATAATAGAGTTAATACTATTCGTTATGAATGTGGTCAAGTCAAAGCAGAACTTAGACCCGATGCTGAAGGTAATATGAAAATATATAAAATTATAGAAGATAAATACGGGGATTAATGGAACCAGGAACTTTCTTTTTAACTTGTTATGCTATTTTATGGGTAGTAGGAACTCTATCCTAAGAACAGAAATAATAGATGATGTTAGGCTATGGTCTAAACATTATTTAGAAGTTCCTAATTTACATTTAGGTGGTGTCCCTGCTTGTCCTTTTGCAAAAAAAACTTGGTACAATAAAAAGGCATGGGTGTCTGTTAAAACAAAAGGAAGTGTTTATAAAACAGAACTAAGTAATCATCTTAAAAATTTAAATTTTAATGTATCTGAAATTTTAATATTTTGTGATCCTTATTACAGCTATTTACCTAATGATTTACACGAAATTACAGAAGAATTTAACAAAATACATAATAAAAAAGATTTATATTTTATGAGTTTTCATCCTCAAAATCCAGCTACAGAAGAGGAACAAGAGTTTTTAGTAGCTCCAGAAGGAGAAATTCCTCAAGTAGAAAGTGATTTAAAATATTCTATGATGTTGGTACAAAAGTTCTCGCAATTAATGGAAGCTTCTGATAAATTGCACAGACAAGGTTATTATAAACAATGGCCTAATGGATATTATCGAGACGTCGTTATATCTAGAGCAGAAAAATATAACAAGATCATAGGAGGTCTATCATGATGGGTAAAAAGAAAACAGCTAAAATGAGAGGTGGCGGAAAACTACATTTACAAAACGGTGGAAACACTAGCCGTATGAATAAATTAGAAGAACTTGGAAGAGTAGACGCTGAAAAAGCATATACTTCAAAAGGTAAAAAAAATCTTAAAGATGAAAAGAAAAGGATTGTAGGATCATTAAAAAGACGTGGTGGTGGAGTCGCAAGACGAGGTATGGGAAAAGCTAAGTAGTTAAATGTCAAATTTAAATACAGGCACCCCATCTTATTCATCTACAGCAGGGTTTATACTAGATCTCGATTCTTTAATTGAAGAAGCTTTTGAACGTTGTGGTTTACAAGATCGTACTGGTTACGAATTAAAAACCTCAAGACGTTCTATTAATTTATTAATTGCTGAATGGGCTAATAGAGGATTAAATCTTTGGACTATTCAACGTCGTACAGCGGCTATTACTCAAGGCATGCAATCTATTGCAGGAGCTGCTTTATATTCAGTAGATTCAGCAGGTAACGCAACTACCAATGCTGAAGATAGTTCACAGATAATTGATATTGAAGATGCTGTTATGTCTAATACTAATGGAGATTTTTCTATGACTAGAATTGGAAGATCTACCTATTTAGATTACACTGTAAAAACAACGCAGGGAAGACCGTCTCAATTTTATTTTGAAAGAACTATTTTACCTACTTTATATATGTTTCCTGAAGCAGATGCGGCGTATACTTTAACATATTATGCTTCTTTACGAATGACTGACATAAATCAATATACAAAAAATGCTCAAATACCTTTTCGTTTTATGCCGTGTTTAGTTGCAGGGTTAGCTTATTACACTGCTATGAAATTTGCTCCCGATAGAATACAAATATTAAAATCAATATACGATGAAGAATTTTACCGAGCATCTGTTGAGGATGTTGAAAAAGCAAGTTATAGTATGGTTCCTCGTCAAAATTATATTGCATAGGAGATAAAATGGGTAAATACGCATCTGGTAAATTTGCACTTAGAATTTCTGACAGATCAGGAATGGCTTTTCCTTATAATGAAATGGTTCAAGAATGGACAGGATCGTGGGTACATGTGTCTGAATTTGAACCAAAACAACCACAATTAGATCCTAAAAATCACCCTAATGATTTTACAGCATTACAGCATGCTAGACCACAAATAGCTAATTCAACTGCTTTTGTTGGTGATAGTCCAGGTACATACAATGCTTCTGGAGAAACATGGACAAAAACCGATGATAGGTGGGCCGGAGGTGGTTTTGGACAAGCTGTTAATAGCTTTCAAACATTAAACGAAGCTTTTACGGCTTATCATGCAAATGGAGTAGCTTATGTAGGAACTCGAAAAAGTATGATGCCTTTAAGTGTACAGCAACCTAATAAGAAAACACAATTGATATCTAGAACTGGAAATGTTACAGTAAGTATATCATGACAGATTATTCTGATTTAAATACTAATGTAAGAAATTATACCGAAACCGATACTAATATTTTATCCGATAGTATCATAGCTCCTTTTATTAAATCTATAGAAGATCAAATTATGCGTCAAGTAGATCTTAATTATTATAGGAAATATGACACAGCAACTTTAACAGTTGGAAATGCTTTTTTACCTTTGCCTAGTGATTGGCAAGCGACGAGATTTGTTCAAATTATAGACGATGTAGGAGGAACTGCTACTAATGATAGAACTTTCTTGCTTCAAAAAGATATTTCGTTTATGAATGAATACTGGCCTGATAGAACGGATCAAGGAACCCCTAAGTATTATGCTATGTGGGACCAAGATACGCACTATTTAGCGCCGACACCAAACGTCGCTCAAACACTTGAGCTCGCATACACGTACGAGCCCACGGGCTTATCTAGTAGTGTAACATCTACTTGGTTAAGTCAAAATGCTCCAAACGTGCTTTTATATGGTTGTATTTTACAAGCACTTGGATACTTGAAAGGTCCAGCGGATATGATACAATACTATGATAAAATGTTTAATCAATCGATACAGGCTCTCGCAACATATGAGATGGGGCGTGACCGTAGAGATGAATATCGAGACGGCGTTATTCGTATCCCTCTCGAATCAAGGAACCCATAGGAGATTATTATGGCTATTACTCAAGCTGTATGCAACAGTTTTAAAGTGGAGATCCTGAAAGGCCTACACAATTTTACGGCTACGACAGGGAACGCTTTTAAACTAGCATTATACGACTCAGAAGCAACATTATCAAAATCAACAACTGTATTTCAACAAACTGACGAAGTAGCTGCATCAGGCACTTACGCTGAAGGTGGCGGAGCATTAACATCTGTTACACCCGCTTTATCAGGTGATACGGCAGTATGTGATTTTTCACCCGACTTATCATTCACAAGTGCAACTATTTCAGCGCAAGCCGCTGTTATTTATAATAGTTCAACCGTAACAGGTCTGACTACAAATGCATCTGTGTGTGTATTAGATTTTGGTGGTGTAAAAACTTCAACTTCAGGAACGTTTACAATTACATTCCCTGCTGCTGAAGCAACTGCTGCAATTTTAAGAATCGCATAGGAATATAAATCATGGCCTCTGTCCAAGGATGGGGTCGAGAAACTTGGGGCAGTGGTGCGTGGAATCAATTCGCTCCTGTCGAAGCAACGGGTGTCGGCCTTACTTCATCAACTACTTCCCCAACTATTACGGGGTCTTGCAGCGTAACGCTTACAAGTGCTGGAGATACTACATCTTTTACAGGGACGGCTGTTGCTACTGGTGGAGTAATTGTAGCTGCTCCAACTTTACCTGTACTTCAATCAAATACAAATGATGTTACGTCTGTTGTTGGATCAGCAACTGTAACCCCTACTGGTTTAGCAACTACTTCTGCTATAGGGGCGGCATCAACAGATACAGGAGCTCAGAGTGGTTGGAATAGAGCATTCAACGGTGACACGGGAGAAGTTATTGGCTGGGGAAATAATGAATGGGGAACATTAAATACTCCTTATGCTTTAACAGGCGTTGTAGCCACTTCAAACACAGGAACAATGGGTTTTGTAGGATCTGTTTCTATAACACCAACAGGACAACAAGCATCAACAGCAGTAGGTACAGTAGGTACATCTATATTTCTAACAGGCGTTCAAGCAACGAGTTCTATTGGTACTTTCTCTATTACAGCAGATGCAACTATAACAGTTGTAGCGGCTAGTGAACCTGAGTTAGATGCAAGTGTTGGAACTGTAGCTGTTGCAATTAGTCCTACTGTATTACCAGCAGGTCAAGCAATGACATCAAGTATCGGTGCAATAGGTTTTGTTGGTTCAGTAAATGTCACACCAACAGGGCAATCTTCCACATCAGCTATTGGAGCACCAACTATAACAGGAACAAGTACAGTTACATTAAGTGGTGAACAATTAGATGCTGCTACAGGTACTTTAGGTTTTGTTGGTTCAGTAAATATTACACCAACAGGGCAAGCAACAACATCGGCTGTAGGTCAAGCAACGCAAGTATCTTCTTACGCTTTAACAGGAGTTATAGCTACGAGTCTTTCTGGAAACCCTACTATATCAGCAAATGCTATCTTTACACCAACAGGAGTTTCTGCTACAATAAGCGTATCAACACCTTCGGTCATCGGCTGGAGCGAAGTTGATGACTCTAACTCAGCAATTAGTTGGTCGGAAGTGACCAAAGCTGCATAAAAGTTTTGACAAACTTTATAATAAATAATAAAACTAGTTCAGGAGATTAAATGTCGTCAACATATTCAACAAGTTTAAGGATAGAACTACAGACTACAGGAGAAAATTCTGGAACTTGGGGAACTATTACAAATAACAATTTTTCACAATCTTTAGAGTTTTCTATTGCAGGTTATGTCGCTGTAGCTTGCGGTAATAGCGCTGTTACTACTTTAACTAACACAGACGGTCCTCAGTCAGCAGCTAACAATCAAGCAAGAAATGCTTTTATTGATCTTACAGGAGCTCATTCTGCTATTCGAATAGCACAGTTTCCAGCAACGCAAAAAACTTATATAATTAGAAACTCAACAACAGATTCAGCATCAAGTGGTCCTTATGCCATGACGGCTCGTTTAGGAGCAACAGGAAATACAATTTCAATTCAAAATGGAGCTACAAGATTTGTAGCAACGGATGGAACAAATTGGTTTGACTTGTTTTCTACAATGGGAACAGTTGGAGCTACTAAAGGTTTATTAGCGGGCGGTGCTGTAGATTTAAATGGTCAAGAATTAATTTTAGACGAAGATGGAGATACAACACTTCATGCAAGCACAGATGATCAAATAGATGTAAAGCTAGCTAACATAGATGTAGCAAATTTAACAACAGCAAATAGTGGTGATTTAGTAATATCTACTGTGGTTTCGGATAAAGATTTCGTTGTTAAAGGAAATGATGGTGGTGGTGCAATAACGGCATTGACTTTAGATATGTCAGATGCAGGAAAAGCAACTTTTCTTGGTGCTGTTGATGCTGATGCAGGAGTTACAGTTGATAACATTACAATAGATGGAACAGAAATTGATTTATCCTCTGGTGATTTAACTTTAGATGTAGAAGGCGATCTTATTATAGATGCAAACGGTGGTGATATTCAATTTCAAGACGATGGTACTCACGTAGCTAATCTATCAAATTCTTCTTCGGATTTTGTTATTGAAACTAAAGTTTCAGATAAAGACTTTATTATTAAAGGAAATGATGGTGGTGGTGTTATAACAGCTTTAACAATTGATATGTCTGCGGCAGGTGCAGCAGTATTTAACAATGATGTAACTGCTTTCTCCGATAAAAGATTAAAAGATAATATTAAAACAATAGAAAATGGCTTAGATAAAGTAATGAAGATGAGAGGAGTTACTTTTACACGAGATGGTGTAGAAGGAACAGGAGTAATAGCCCAAGAGATTCAAGAAGTTTTACCTCAAGTTGTTCATGACAAACAAGAATATTTATCAGTTGCTTATGGTAATGTAGTAGGTGTATTAATAGAAGCTATCAAGGATTTACAAAAACAAATTGATGATATAAAGAAGAGTTAGAATATGACAATCCCTGGTCCTGGAACAGCAATTGCAATTAGCACAGTAGTTGGAGAATTTGGTGGTTGTGCCCCACATGCCCTTAGTGAATATTATAGATGTGGGCCTTTAGTTGGATCTAATAACACAGACGTACCTACTTCTGGAGCAATTGCTTTAGGAGATTTTTACTGCGCTTCTAATGCACAATTTACTACGGCTTCAGGTGGAAACTCAACCCCTACTTCTGGAAACTTTAAATCTCATGTATTTACTGGGCCTGGAACATTTACTGTTAACTCAGTAGGTAATGCCGCAGGATCTAGCACTGTTGATTATTTAGTAGTTGCAGGAGGTGCCGGTGGCGCTAGCGGAAGTCAGTTTGCCGGTGGCGGTGGTGGTGCAGGAGGTTTTAGAACAAATAATCCTGGTACTACTCCAGCAGATGGTGGCCTTCCTGTTTCAGCAACTGGGTATCCTATTGCTGTTGGTGGCGGTGGCGCAGAAAATGTTTCAGGTTCTAATTCAAGTTTTTCTTCAATAACTTCTACTGGTGGCGGAAAAGGCGGAAAAGGTAAACAATTGTCGCCTGGCGGAGCTCTTAGTGGTGGTTCTGGTGGCGGCGGCGGAGCGGGTAATCAAGCTGCTCCCGGCGGCGGCGGCGGTAGTGGAAACACTCCTCCTGTTTCACCTTCTCAAGGAAATAGTGGTGGTTCTGGACATGCTCGGAATTTAGGCGGCGGCGGTGGCGGCGGTGGCGCAAGTCAAGCTGGAACGGCTGGTCCGACACCTCCTCCTGGCTCATGTTCACCAACATCTGGTGCAGCAGGCGGAAATGGTACGGCAAATGATATAACAAACTCTACTGTTACCTATGGCGGTGGCGGTGGTGGTTCTGGCGGTGGAGCACCATCAGGTGCTGGTTCTGGTGGTTCTGGCGGTGGCGGTGCAGGTGGAGTTTCACTTGATCTTCCCGGTCCTTCTCCAAGGCCAGCCGCAGAAAGTGGCACTCCTGGTACAGTGAACTTAGGTGGCGGTGGCGGTGGAGCAAACCCTCCTGTTTCCACTGGCGGTGCAGGCGGTTCTGGAATCGTAGTAATAAGGTATAAATATCAATAATATGCCACATTTTGCAAAATTAAGTGAAAACAACATTGTTCTTTCGGTAGAATATTTAACTCCCGATCAAGTACAAGATGAAAATGGAATCGAACAAGAGTCAATTGGAATTCAACATCAAATAAATGTTCATGGATGGCCATATTGGAAACAAACATCCTATAACACACATAAGGGTAAATATTATGATTCTGAAACAAATGGCATAGCTGCTGATCAATCAAAATCTTTTAGAAAAAATTACGCAGGTATAGGATATACTTATGACACTACAATGGATGCTTTTATTATTTTAAAACCAGATCAAAATCCTTCTTGGATTCTTAATAAAGACACTTGTTCTTATGAAGCACCTGTTTCTCAACCTTCTTGGGATACATCAACAGAACAAGGAGAATGGGTAGAATCTAATTTGCGTTGGGAAAAAAGATTAAAATCTACTCCTTTAGATGAAGCTAATCCTTTTTATTGGAATACAGATACAAGTTTATATTGGAATACAGATACGAATTCTTGGGATGATATTAGTTAAAATTATTCATATTTAAATTGCAAGGAAATAAAAATCATATTTTCTTTCGTAAGATTTGCTGAAATTGAATGTCTTAATTCAGAAGAAAACATAATTAAAAAATTTTCATTAAGTGGTAATTTAAATCTTTGTTTTTTAAATCTTCCATTTTCATATTCAAAATGAATATGATTTTCTTTATTTTTATTTTTAAAAATATATAAAGGATATAGTAAAGAGATATCATATGAGTTTTCTTGATAATCCCAATCATCAATATGATTGTGAGATAAAAGACTTTGTTGAGGCTTTAATACAATAGCTGAATAATTAGAAAAAATAATTCTTTGTTTATGTAAAGCACTATAATGATCTCCTGCGTACTCACCAATCCATTTATAATATTTCATAAATCTAAGAGAAGTATAGTAATAGTCGTGATAAAAGTCGCTTGAATTAACTCTTTCGTTGTTATTATATGCTCTCTTTATTTCTTTAATCATTAATTCTTTATCTAACATTTTTTTTAATGCTTTAGGTATTTTGTCAGTAACTACAAAACTTTCTGTTAATTTTATTTTGTTCATATTCATACTTTAATTACATTACTAGCTACAGAAATTCTTTCTTTCTTTTTGTTCATGTGAGGTCGCACCTCATGTTCTAAAAAACTAGGAAAAATAATTAAAGTATTTTCTTTAGGTATTATTTCCCATGATTCAGCATTGTATTTATTATAAGATATAGGTACATCATTTGCATCTTTATTCCAATAAGAAGACAAAGCTAATCTGTTTAAATTATTAAAAACTAAAGACCCTGAATTTTTTGGTGTTTTTACAAAAAAAATACAACTAAAGTAAGCACCTGGATGAAAATGAGATCTATTGTAATCTTTATATTTATTTATATTTACCCAAATATTAACTAAATTAAATTTAGAATCAGTATTAAATTTTAATGTTTCAAAAAATTTTATTGAATATTTTTCCATTTCAAGGAAAAGATTATTTAAAACTGTGTGTTCTCCTTCTAAATTTGAAGATTGCCAACCTCCTATGTTACTTAATGTTCTTTTTTCTTTATCATTTCTTTGTAGTTTGTAACAATATTTTTGAATTTTATCTAGATCCAAATTTAAATTAATTGAAAATATAGATGTTGTAGAAATATCTGTTTTCATGCTATTTTTGAAAAATAGCTAGGAAGTCCTGGTAAATCTTTATTGTCAAATTTTGTACAGTTATCTTTATATGGTCCATCTAAATTATTAAAATGTAAAAATGTTTGAACTATTTTATCTCCTTCAAATGGTTCCCTCCAATGTTCTAAATTACATCCTTTGTAAACCATCATATCTCCTTGGTTTAAAATTACTTTTACTCCTTCATTTCCTTTTTCCCCTGTTGGGTCTATGTATATAGCCCAAGGATCTCCTCCTAAATTTAAAGTACATGATATTTCACATTCAGGCCTGTCCATATGTCTTTTTAATTCTGCTCCGTAATAATAACAACGGGTGTATGAGTATTGATGATGTAAATTAATTCCAATTCGTTTAGATAATTTAGGTAACAAACTAACACTTAAATTTTCCATAGCTATATCACAATAAGAAATATAACTCCTCTTTTCAGTTTGTTCATCTCCGTGAGCTCCCCAACTCAAATCATAAGGAGAAAGATATCTAGTCTCTTTTAAATAATAAAAAACATCTTTTTTTAATAAAAAATATTTATATAAAAAATTAGCTATTTCTGGTGATACTGCTTTTTTCCAAATATCATAATTATTTTCTTTAAATTTACTCATTTTACCCTTTACTATGTTTTTTATTAACGGCTTGTATATTAAAATGTATGAACCTAAAACAACCTTTTTTATGCTGAATATATTCATGAACTAAATAAGCAGGCATAATAATTAATGTTCCTGGCTGAACACCCCATGTTATTTGAGGACTGGCTAATGTTATTTGCGAAGAATCTCTTTGCGGTAAATCTATCATTGTTTTAGCTATTCTTGGATCATATATTATTGGATAAGATCCTTCTGTTGATAAATAATAAAAACCAGAAATATGATTATTTGCATGTACGTGAGCCGAATGTCTTCCTCCGCCATCTTTAGGAAACTCTTGAACCCAAAAATTAGTAAAGTGTAATGTAGAATCATTTAAAGAATAACCCATGTCTATTAATAATTCTGTTGATTTTTGCCCTATGTAATTTCTTAATTCTTGTAATTCACTATCAGACAAAGGGTCATCATTTGAATGATGAACTATTCCGTAATCTGTTTTATTTTTTTTTATTATATTTGAATTATATTTTTTTGCTTGTTTTAAATAAGGGCTGCAAGCTTTATCAACTTTTTTTACCCATTCAGGTTTTTCTTCATAGTAAATAGGTGTTGAAAAATAATTATTTTTAATCATACAAAAGGTCTTCCCAAAACCCAACACACTAAAGAATATCGTTCTCCTGAAGTTACAGGTGCAACTCTATGTCTTAAATAAGAAGGAAATAAAACTACTGAACCTTTCTTTCGTAATTCGTCTACTTCTATAATCTGATCATTTTCTGGTCCTTTTAATTGAAAAGTACCTCCTTTATAATTTAAGCCATCAGCCAAAGAACATGTTAAAGATATTTTTCTAATTTTTCCAAAAGTTTTTTGATTAGTTACATCATTATAAGGTACTGATCCTGTATCTACGTGCCAATCATAATGACCATTTAATTTATATTTTGTAAATTGCATTTGCTCTGTTCCATCTATTTGAAAATTCCAACCTGCATTTTTATTAGCTATTTCAATGAAAGGTTTTAAATGACGAAAAATCCAACAATCCTCCATCCATACAACATTTGATTGTCTTATTTTATTTAAATCCTCCCCTTTTAAATTTCCAAAAACTTCTGCTTGCTTTTGTTTTAAAGAATTTCCGTAAGCTATAACATCATCACAAAAATTAATTGGTAAAAGGTTTTTAAAAACCCAGTATTTATTTTCAAATATCATTCTTTTTTCTAGCTATGCTCCTCCCATATCATTAAAAAATTGTCAAGAAAACAATTTTAAAAAGTTCTATTGCTTTGATAAAAAATATGGTTAAATTAGTTCTCACCCAAAAATTATAAATCAGGAGAAATTATGGATAATCAAGAAGTATTGAAAGCTATAGCTGTCCTCGCAGATAAGGTGAGCCGCTACCACGAACGTTTATTAGCCTCAGAAAGAGACAATAAAAGACTAGAAAAAACATTATCAGAACACCTTAAAGGATGTGGTTGCCACAATACTTCAGGCGAACAAGCAATATTAAATAGTAATGAACCAGAGGAATGTGAAGCTTGCGGAGCTTAGTCTTTGTTACTCCCCGCTATATTAGCTAAAGAAGGAGCGAATATTGTTACATTTCTTTCAATGTGTTCTTCTTTAGTTTCCGTCTCAGGATCTGACACATCTAATATCACATGATCTTCTGAGTCATATTCTATTCCCGATATTTTATTAATAATGATAGTTTCAGAACGACATCTTATATGAGGTACCATACGACCATCGCCTGCATCTATTTCTCCTAAAACTTTTGATTCTTCTACGATTTTTGTCATTTGTTATTCCTTTTTAATTGGATATTGAAACTTATCACAATTCTTTCTTCTTGTGAATTATTAATCTCTACTTCATGTTGAAGCCAAGAAGGAAAAACTAATAGATCATTTTGTTTTGGTTCCCATGTTACTCGGTGCGCTGTATGGAGATTTTCTCCTTGTTTTTTAGGTGGTGATAAAACTTCAGATTGGGGTCGAGGATCATGAAAAATAAGTGACCCACTGTCTTTAGGCACTTGTAGATAAAACACGCCTGAAAGGTAATTAAAAGGGTGATTGTGAAGACGATTACTGCTTCCCGGACTGTTGACCACGGCCCACATGCCTGTTATTTCGGGTATCATTTCATCAACAATATCTAAATGTCCCATAGCTTCTTGCGATAAATTAATAATCTCAGACTTCAATGTGCTAAATTTTTCATCTTCATGAAGAAAATCATGGCTATGCCATCCTCCTTTTGTGCTTTTTCCTTCTAATGTAGCAGGTTCTTTTCCCTGTAGATCTTTGATATCTTTTATATGATCTTCATAACCCGCTAAGTTTAAGGAGAAAACAGGAGTAATAAATAAAGAATTAAGGTCGATTACAAATCTCCTTTTGTTATCTCTAATATACTAGCGGTTACATGTACTTGATTAGCTGCATTAGCTTGTACTTTTAATATGTCCCCTTCTTCTAATACTAAAGGTTGGTCTAATAATTCATCAGTAGTTTTTGCTGTTACACTTTTTTGTTCAAATAAAGCAATTGTAGCAGAAGCACTAGTATCAGTAAAAACTACATCTAAAAGAGTAGTAGCAGTTGCATGATCATTACAAACTAAAATAGATTTTATAACAGCAGTTGTTGGAAAAATAGGTGGTGTTCCTGTAACGCCTGGTGATGCTGTAGGAACAGTATAAAGTGTTGTTAAATCTGCCGTTGTAAGATCTTTCCCTGCATTTTTAAATGTATCAGCCAAGGTACCAACTCCTTCCGCTAGATTTATCTTCTATGTCTTGAGAATAAGTAGTATTTAAATTTAAAACAATTTGCTCCAATAGTCTAACAAGTTGATCTATTTGCCCTGCTTCATATTCTTGTGTAGCATTAGGTAATCTATTAATTGTTATTTTAGCCATTATCTTCTTCCGTCGGGTCTAAGTTGTAACTTCATTGAACCTAATCTCCAATTTGTATCATTTGTTGTGCTAGTAGCAAAATTTAATTTTACTGATCGACCTCTTCCTCTTACATCAAGTTTAGTTGTCGTACTACTAACATTTCCCGCTGTTGTCTGAGAAGATGTGGATTGCGGATAGTCTTCTAAAGTTAAAGTAATTGTTAAATCATTTGCTAAAGATGTAAAATCTGGAACAAATTTAGAGACAGACATAAATTGATCCCCATCTCCAATCTCAACAGACCCTGTTGTTAAAGATGATGTAATTGCTGTTCCATTTGCTTGATTATTGCCATCCTCTTGATTATAAACATAAGAAGCACCTGCTGTTACACCCAAAGGTGTATCTGTTACTCCTGTGCTTGTAGTAGCATTTGCTACTAAACTAGCATTAAATTCTGTAGCGATAGGATTTTCATATGTGTAATTACCGAGATACGTTGTTCTACCTAATGTAGAAGTATACCATGTTCCTTCTAAATAATTATAAACAACTACTCTATCAATTTGTGTGGCGTTAGCCGAAGGATAATACCATTGTATTTCATTAAACTCTGGATTAACCCCACAAGCAATATCATTTTTATTAGTAAAACTTAAATCATCATACACATAATCTTGCACGGAACACGGCATTTTTTTAACAACACCATCGTACATATAGAACGCATCATCCCCCATCCAAAAAGCTTTACCATTGACATCAATAGCTGCGTGCTGCGCTATTAATCCACAGTTAGCCCCTAGTTGTCGTTGACCAAATGTAAAAGGAGTTCCTACAAATTGAATACCATGCAAGGATTGATCAGTCCATACCAGAATTTGACCAGTAGATCTAACCGCTCCAACAATTCGTGAACCATCGGCGATCCTTAAAGACCCGGCTTCATTCCCCGCTGTTGGGGCAAACACGGTTAAGCTTTCTCTATCTGCAAATCTAAAAAATAAATCATCTTGCGTTGATGAATCAGTAACTGTTGTGCATGTACCAAATAAAAATAAATGTCTTGTGTCAGCCGATACTAAAGAAAAACGAGAAGCAACCGGCGCTGTTACACCGAGGCTCACGGCCCTTACCGCTGTTCCACCAGAAGTGTCCCATTTAAATGTTCCTCCGTCTAAAACGGTAGCTATTAAATCTTCTCCAAAATTATCTAATGACCATTGACGAGCAGTGATGGTAACACTGGAAGAAGAACGAGGCGTTCCCCATGTGCTCAAACCCCACGTTAAAACGCCCCAACCATATCCATAAGTAGATGTAGTAGGGCCAACATTTATTTGATAGTTAGCAGTTACTGCGCCTCCTCCTCCTGATGTTGCACCTGTGGCATTAGAAGGAAATGTAATGGTGTAATTACTAGCATCTATGATTGAAGTTATTTCAAATTCATTGTTAAATTCTAAACCATCTAAAACATTATTGGCGCTACCATTACTAAAAGTAACAAAATCTCCAACGGCTGCACCATTCGCACTGTCGGTTACTGTTACAATTGGACTACCACTTACTGTAGTAAAAGGGTTAGTTAAAGAAGCAGTTTCACGGATAGGTGTAATATCAAAAAAAGCACCCTCCGAATATAAATATAATTTTCTATCTGTTCCTAAAGCAAGATATCT
>JGI24005J15628_10001096_pt1 | contig 14676 bp, 8 predicted proteins | sample LinPmetageLP40_FD_15628 | JGI IMG/M metagenome (IMG submission 15628)
TAGAGGGGTACTTTTTCAAATCACTCGAAAAGTGTTAATTCGGATCCATAAGGGCATATTTTACACAGATTAAAAATTTAGTCGGATGTCAGTAATAATAAATATTAATCCATCATTAAACTAGTGTTAAGTTAAGCATACTTTAGCCGAAACAAGCTTTGATATTTTTGCCCTATACTTCTTTGCAAAACACTCCCTTAGCTACGGCTAGGCTCATGTTTTTCGCATCGCCTAGAAAAAAAATAGGTAACTTATACGACACAGTACACTTAACTTAATACTAGATATCAAAAACGTAATTTTTGTCTATTCGTATTACAATTACCATGGCCGAAGCACTAAAAGACCGATATTTTCAAAAACCCTTTTTCGAGAGATTGATAAAGGAAGTCACACCTCACTACCCCGAATTCCCAGAGAAAGAATTTTACGTAAGCCTGTTTGACAAAGAGTGGAGTGAGAAACCACTCAAGGAGATGCTGATGCATTCAGCCATGGCACTGAGAATGTGCATGCCAACGGATTATTTACAAACACTTGAAATTCTACAAAAGATTTGTCACAAGTTCAGCGACTTCGATGCGATGATATTCCCAGATGTCGTGAGGCAATTTGGCCATAGCGATTATGATGAGTCGATGCAGGCACTCGAATTGTTCACCCAGTATTCCACGGCTGAGTTTGCAATAAGACCGTTTATCCTCGAAGAGGAAGAAAAGACCATGAAGCAAATGCTTCAATGGTCAACCCATGAGAATGAACATGTTCGAAGACTTGCCAGTGAAGGCTGTCGTCCGAGACTGCCTTGGGCAATGGCACTTCCTGACTTTAAAAATGACCCAACTTTGATATTGCCGATATTGGAGAACCTTAAAAGTGATTCATCCCTCTATGTGCGTAAAAGTGTGGCCAACAACTGGAACGACATCACCAAAGACAATCCGGAGATTGTGATTGAAACTTTCAAAAAGTGGCGAAAAGCAGCTTCTTCAGAAACACAATGGATAATGAAGCATGCGCTAAGAGGACTGCTCAAAGCAGGACATGCGGAGGCACTTGACCTTATGGGTTTTGAGCCAGTCAGCGTGCGCATTTCCAAGTTGAAGGTTAGTTCTCCAACAATCAACATTGGGGACAAAGTTAACTTTTCATTCGAAGTGAAGAATGATGGAAAAGGATCGGCAGAGCTGATGGTGGATTATATTGTGCATTTTAAGAAGGCCAATGGCACGACAGCTGCCAAAGTCTTTAAGCTAAAAGCTTTCACTTTGCCAGTTGGAGAAAGTATTCAGATGAGTAAAAATCACGATTTCAAATTAATCAACACTAGGAAATACTATTCAGGAATACATGCAATTCAGATCCAGGTGAATGGTGATAAGTTGGAGAGAATTGAATTTGAGTTGATGTATTAAAAAAAGTTTGTTATTTATTGCATGCCTTAACAAGCAACTTATTGAGCTTTAGATTGATATTGAACTGATGGGTTATCCCTGTTGGACTGATGTATTCTACATTTGGGGTAGCTAGTTCTTTAANACCTCTCAAAATAGTGTCAGCACTGCATACCAATGTCGTTTAGTTAAGGATTTAGCTGATCACCACTGTCATTCTGAAACNNGTTTCAGAATGACCTTAACTAAACGACATTGGCACTGCATACAGGCAGACCCCTTACCTGTTTGAGGTTTTCTCTGAGGTGATCATTAATGTCCTCGGTACAGTCACCCCCATGAAGAAAAACGGACAGGTGATTGGTGAAAATCTCAGAATAATCAAAGCCAACGCACTTTACCCGTTGACCTAAGTGTTTATCTATTAAAGAGGGAATGCCCGTTTTGTTAAAAAATTCGTAGCAAAAATTGAATCCGCCAAAAGGTGTGATGTTTTCTTTAGATGGTGTAATTCTCATCTCTTCTCTATTGGTTTGTTTACACACCCAAATAAGTGAAGAAAATGGAGTCGGGAAAGCTTATTGAAAACTATTTTAAGCCTTTTTCGGCTCTCTTTTTATAATTGCCTGCGGATTTAAGGTAGTATGTTTCCTGTCGTTTCTGGATTTTCTCCGTACAGTCATGCTCTCCAACAGACCCTGAAACAAGTTCAGGGTGACTACATCAGGGGAATATGACTGTGGAAAAACAACCTTTTGGTGATTAGTCGTGATATACTTGAAGAAGGATAAGCAAACAAATATATTTTATTGGTGCAGTCCGCTCTCCACAGAGTCACCTCACTTCATATTCTAAAAATTTCACACCTGTTGGGGTCATTGCACCCCTCTCCGCACAGTCACCCTGAACTTGTTTCAAAAGGATCAGTGTAACTCTAACCCGAATAATGCATTAGAAAATCCCTGCCAAGTCATCAGGCTTCAGAGAAATCGCTTTTAAAAAATGAATGGGTATTTTATGCAGTAATGTAATCACCCAATAAGTCATTCCGGCAGGAATCTTTACCATTAAATATCTGTAATAACATCAAACCCTTTAAAACTACCCACAATGGCTAGACCAAGTACTTGCCCAGCCACTTCTTTGTTTTTTAGTTTTTGAGCGATTTGGTTGAGTGTTGAACCAGATCCAACAGCATCATCTATTAGTAAAACTTTCTTGAAAACACGTTGATCAGTTATTGCAAACGTATTTTTTGCATTGCTTATTCTTTCATCAAGTTTTGATAATGATTTTTGTGGAACTGGAATAATGCCACTAATTTTTTTTATCTCTAAAATGGGAAGCGCGACATTTATATTTTCCTTAATAAATTTCATTATTTGCACTTCTCTCCTAATTGTGGGAGGCACGAAACCCACGGCATCAACTTTATGCCTTTTGATAAATGAAATGATTTTTTCCCTAATTTCATCCATCATCTTATTCATCAAAAACTTATTTTGTCCTTGTTTAGCGAAGTGCAATAAGGTTCCTAACCTGGTTTTTCCAAATCGTTCAATAGCATAAAAATCCAAGTAATATATGTCATCTAGGAAAGTTTCTTTCTCGTATGTTTTTTTCAGTTTGTTGATGCCGTTTATGAAACCATTTTTATCATAATAGCCCTGATATTTGTCTTTTGTTTTTATATATTCTTCTAATGTTTTCAACGTTGGTTGATTTCGCTTATCACACCAATGATTAAATGCTATGACACCAGTCAGTAGGTCGCCTAATTCAGTAATAACGAGAAAATTTTGCTCCAAAAATGTTTTGTTTTTTTCACTTATATCCGGTAGAGAATCTTGCGCTTTAATATCTTTCCTGTCCAGTAAGCGGTACACCGTCTTCGGAGGCTTGCCCAGTTTTATTATAAAATCTTTCTCAACAAGCCTCTTTATGACAAGATGGACCATTTGCTTAGAAGCCTGTAGCTTAGTAGTCAGCTCCTTTACTGTCAGTTCTGTTTCTTTTTCAAAAAGAGCAATTATTTTATCTTTTACTGTCATATGTCATATACTTTACTATTTACTATCTATAGTCAAATATAAATAACATGAAACAAAAAAGCAATTTGTTTCCTAGAGACACTAAATAGTAAGCAAATTGGATCGTATCGGGTTTATTACCTATACAACCGTCCGCTATTAGCGGACGGTTGTTTGTGGTTACTACCTTTGAGAGTGAGATTAAATCCCCAACTTGTGCATACAGATTGGGCTTTTTCATTTCCAATTGTTTTGATAAGAAATTTATGTAATTTATTCCTGCATATAATCTATTTTTGTTGAATACCCATGCTGGATTCACCAGAGCATGATTCGCTATAAATCTATCCATATGAAAATTTCAGTTAGTGCTAAAGTAGTATCCGTTATTTGTCTTATTCTATTCTTGACAAGCTGTGGAAAGGATAAAAATGTCGAAAAAGTCGATGCCGCATTTAGTCAATATATCTCAGGTTTTACTTCTGGAATCATTTCCAAAAAAGCAGTCTTTACTATTCGATTGAGTCAGACAAGTAAAAAATTCACTTCTCCCAATGCGGTTATAGAAGAGGCGTTATTCTCGTTTGCTCCAAGCGTCAAAGGGCAGGCAATTTGGATTGATAATCAGACCATAGAATTCCAGCCAGAAGCATTGTTGCAATCGAATACTTCATATGCCATTAATTTTGATTTAGGAGAAGTATTAGATGTGGAGTCTAAATTCAGCAAATTTAGCTACAATGTGCAAGTGGCTCCACAGTCATTTGAAGTCAAAACTGACGGAATCTCATTGTATAACGAGAATAGTCTGATATGGAATACACTGAGTGGAACCTTGAGGTCTGCTGACTATATGAGTGACGATGAGTCAGAAAAGTTGCTCAATGCTATTCAGAATAGCAAACGGCTAGGCATCCGATGGGTTCATGGAGAGCAAGGAAGAGAGCACCAATTTATAGTAGATAGTGTAGAAAGAAAAGAACGAGCTGGCAAAGTACTATTGGATTGGTCTGGAAATGCAATAGGTATCGATAATGAAGGAAATACTGAATTTGAAATACCTTCTTTAAGTGATTTTAAGGCAATGAGCGCAGAGGTGATACAATCTCCTGATCAATATGTGATAATTCATTTTTCAGACCCATTGAAAAAAGACCAGAATCTGGAGGGTTTAATCGGGTTTGAAGATGGAGGAGATTTACGTTTTGTCATAGAGGGTAATAATGTCAAAGCTTATCCTGAAAACAGACAAAAGGGAAATAAGATTCTATTAATAAATCGGGGAATAAAAAATTTGCAAGGGCATAGTTTTGCTGCGCAAGAAAAAATAGAGTTGGCATTTATTGAAGTTAAACCCGCTATTCGGCTTACTGGGAATGGCATTATATTACCAAGCACGAATGGGGTGGTATTTCCGTTTGAAGCAGTAAATCTCAAGGCGGTGGATGTGAAGATCATCAAGATTTATGAAAATAATATCAAACAGTTTTTACAAATCAATGAGTTAAATGGTCAATCACAAATGAGTCGAGTTGGAAGGCAAATTGTTAGAAAAAAAATCAATCTTACCTCAGATTCACCTATAGACTTTGGCGTGTGGAGTAAATTTACCTTGGATTTAGCAGACATCATCAATGAAGAACCGGGGGCAATTTATAAAGTAGAACTTGACTTCAAAAAGTCATACTCTCTATATGCTTGTGAAGATAGTGGAGAAGATGAAGAGGACAGCGATGAAGAAAATTGGGATACCGAAGAGGATTCAGAAAGCTCTGATTGGGACTACTACGATGACTATTACTATGAGGAAGATTATTACTATTATGATTATGACTACGACTGGGAGGAGCGCGACAATCCATGTAGTGATGCCTATTATAAACAAAACAGAAAAGTAAGTCGAAATATTTTTGCTTCTAATATTGGTCTATTAGCAAAGAGTGGCAAGGACAAGCATTTATTAGTAGCTGTTACTGATATTCGAACTACACAACCTTTAACAGGTGTTGACTTAGAAATATATAATTATCAAAACCAATTAATCCAGACTGCCAAGACGGATCAATCGGGAATGATTGAGATAGCTTTAGAGTCAAAACCATTTCTTTTGGTGGCAAAAAATGGGAAAGAACGGGGCTATTTAAAATTGAGTGATGGAATGTCGCTGTCACTTAGCCAATTTGACGTGGCTGGGCAGCCTATACAAAGCGGTATTAAAGGATTTATTTATGGAGAGCGAGGAGTCTGGAGACCAGGAGATACACTTTTTCTGAATTTTTTATTGGAGGATAAAGCCAAACTTCTCCCTTCAGGACACCCCGTGAAATTTGAATTGACAAATCCGCTAGGCCAGATCACACACAGAATGGTCAAGAATACCGGGGTTAATGGGTTCTTTAATTTTACAGTAAATACTGACCCCGAAGCACCTACTGGAAATTGGAACATAAAGATAAAAGTTGGGGGAGCTACGTTTAGCAAAGTCATTAAAATCGAAGCTATTAAGCCCAACCGTTTGAAAGTGAATTTGGATTTTGGTGTAGATATGCTTTCAGTTGATCGTCCGGATGTTAGAGGTGATATGAACATCACGTGGCTACATGGAGCGGTGGCAAGAAACCTGAGAGCCAAGGTAGCAGTCACGTTAAGCCAAAGAACAACTAAATTCGAAAAATATCCCGACCATGCATTTACTGATCCTGCGCGAAGGTTTCAGGCAGATGAGCAAATCATTTTTGATGAAAAGATTGATGAAAATGGTCACGCCAGTATCTCCTCCAAAATTAGCGTAGCAGATGCAGCACCAGGCAAACTAACAGCCAATTTTGTTACCAGAGTTTTTGAAGAAAGCGGAGATTTCAGTATTGATAGATTCTCAATTCCATATTCTCCTTTCGATACTTATTTGGGAATAAAAACCCCTAAAGGTGATAGAAGAGGAACATTACTCACAGACAGCACCTATGTGGTAGATTTGGTAACGGTTGATCCTGATGGAAACCCTGTAGATGTAGATGATTTAGAAGTAAGTATTTACAAAATATCCTGGCGCTGGTGGTGGGATTCTTCAGAGGAGAATTTGGCAAATTATGTAGGTAGTTCTTACAAAAACTGGCTACAACGATTCAAGACCAAAACAGTCAATGGGAAGGGAACAATAAAATTCAAAATTGAGTACCCTGACTGGGGTCGGTACATGGTTCGTGTGACTGATCGTAAAAGTGGACACAGCACAGGCAAAAAGATATATGTTGATTGGCCTGGATGGGCAGGGAGAGGAGAAAGAGCGAATCCGGGAGGTGCATCAATGTTGTCCTTCTCTTCTGATAAGGAAAAGTATAACGTTGGGGAGACTGCTAAAATTTCTATCCCAGCAAGCGGAAAAGGGAGGGCACTAGTGACAGTAGAGTCTGGCTCAAAAGTATTGGATGCAAAGTGGATAGAAGTAACAGGGTCAGAAATCACACACAATGTCACCGTTACCCCAGATATGGCTCCTAATGCCTATGTAAGTGTTACATTGATCCAACCTCATGAACATGACAACAACCTGCCGATTAGGCTATATGGAGTTATTCCATTGACAGTTGAAGATCCAGAAACGTACCTCGAACCGGTGATAGACATGGACGATGAACTAGCACCTGAATCTACCATTACAGTGAAAGTGTCAGAAAATAGTGGAAAGTCAATGAGTTATACTTTGGCAATAGTTGATGATGGGTTACTTGATCTTACAAATTATAAAACGCCCAATCCACACCCTGTATTTTATGCACGAGAAGCGTTGGGTGTGAGAACATGGGACATGTACAATGATGTAATAGGAGCCTATGGCGGGGAAATTGAGAGACTACTCAGTGTAGGTGGAGATGAAGAAGGAAACGGCAAGAGCAAACAGAAAATCAACCGATTCAAGCCGATGGTAAGATTTGTTGGACCTTTCCAACTTGAACCTGGAAGCACCAACAAACATCAAATTGATATTCCTAATTATATTGGATCTGTCCGTACGATGGTTATTGCTGGTCAAGATGGGGCCTATGGTCGAGCGGAAAAAACAACACCTGTTAAAAAGCCATTAATGGTTTTGGCTACCCTGCCCAGGGTACTTGGCCCTCAGGAAAAGGTAAAGCTTCCAGTGACCATATTTGCGATGGACGAGAAAATAAAAGATGTCAAAGTCAAAATAGAAGCGAATGACCTTTTTCTGAAAGGATACACTGCTACGCAAAATGTGCATTTTGAGAGACTGGGGGATCAAGTGGTGAATTTTGAGCTAGACGTAGCCTCTGCGATTGGAAAAGGAGAAGTGAAAATAACAGTGAGTAGCGGTCGAGAAAAAGCAACTTATGAGATTGAGCTTGAGGTGCGGAATCCTAATCCAGAATCTACTGACTTTTTTGAGGCAGTCGTAGAAGTAGGTAAAACAAGTGCCTTGGATTACAAATTGCTTGGAGTGGCAGGAACCAATGAGGCTACACTTGAGCTGTCGAATATTCCACCAATCGATTTTGAAAGAAGGTTGAAATACCTAATTGGATATCCTCATGGATGTATAGAACAAACAATTTCTAAGGCATTTCCTCAATTATTCATCGCCAATGTAATGGCTGTTGATAGCAGAGCAGAAGCACGTATGGCGGATAATATTAACTCTGCACTGCGTAAACTCAATTCTTTCCAGTACAGTGATGGGGGCTTTAGCTACTGGCCCAGCGGCACGAAATCAAGTGATTGGGGCACCAGTTATGCAGGGCATTTTATGCTGGAGGCTGAAGCCAAAGGATATAAGTTACCCATTGGGATAAAGAATAAATGGCTGACCTATCAAAAACGCACTGCCAAAAGTTATAGCCCAAAAGTAACCGTTGATGCCAGAGGAAATCATGTAAACTATAGATACGATTTTGCCCAAGTATATCGACTTTACACACTGGCATTGGCTGGCAAACCAGAAATAGGAGCAATGAACCGTCTAAAAGCCGATAATGAACTTGGTTCAACCGGGATTTGGAGGTTGGCACTTACTTACCATTTGGCTGGACAGCCGGAAGTAGCTAAAGAAATGATTAGAAATGTGAATATCTATGTTCCGACCAAAGGCAACGACTCATATACATATGGTTCTGTGGATAGAGATAATGCCATGATATTAGAAGCAATGAGTGTGATGGGTAGAAGGTCTGAATCCATCACTTTAGCCAAGCAGATATCAAGCGCACTTTCTGGAAGAAATTGGATGAGCACGCAGTCTACTGCCTATTGTCTGATGTCGATGGTGAAATTTGCCGGAGACCAGGGGACATCCAAGGAGATGAAGTTTGCATATAACATCAACGGCAAGAAAGACGAATTGACTTCAACCCTTCCTTTGAAAGTGGTTGATATCGATGTCTCGAATAATAAGGATGGAAAAGTAACCATTACAAACAAAGGGAGCGGGGTTTTGTTTGCAAGAATGGCAGTTTCGGGAATCCCTCCCCATTGGCAGGAAACTTCCGATGCGCAGAATATGAGCATCAAGGTGAACTATCTTGATATGAATAGTAAAGCAATCAATATCACCAAGATTGAACAGGGCACTGATTTCATGGCGGAGGTGACCGTAAGTCATACCAACCCCAATGTTCAATTGATGGATATGGCGTTGACACAAATATTCCCTTCTGGGTGGGAAATATTAAACACCCGAATGGATGCAGTTCAATCAGTTCATGCCGTAGATAATCCGACTTATCAGGATATGCGTGATGATCGGGCGCTTACCTACTTCGATTTGTATCGATATTCATCGTATCATGACAATGGGCATACTAAGACTTTCAGAGTCCTATTGAATGCAGCGTATCTGGGCAAATTCTATCTGCCTGCTGTTTCCGCAGAATCAATGTATGACAATGAGATTTTTGCACGTAGAGCTGGACAGTGGGTTGAGGTGGTGAAACCTGGAGAAAAGTAAGATCAGGATGTTAGATATAATGAATGCAACAATAGGTGAAAGGTCTTGTTGAATTGAAAGGTATGCCTAAATCAAGATGGCTAAAATTAGCAGTCAAAATCATGAGATGGATGGTTTTGACACTATTGCTAATAGTAGCAATTTCCAGATTTATTCTTCCTGTTCCGAGCTTTGATTTGCCCACAACCACTGTTATAGAAGCTTCAAATGGAACGCTAATAGGAGCTCGGATCGCAACCGATGGACAATGGCGGTTTCCAAAATCTGATTCTATTCCTAAACAATTTGAAATTTGCCTACTTAATTTTGAAGATCGATACTTTAGACATCACCCAGGAATCAACCCTGTATCGCTAGGTCGTTCTCTCAAAGTAAACCTCGAAAGGGGGGGAATTGTACAAGGAGGAAGTACAATTACTATGCAGGTGGCCAGATTGCTACGCAATGGAAAAGTGCGAACCTACTTCCAAAAAATGATAGAGATGGCCATCGCTCTTCATTTGGAGATCAATTTGAGCAAAGATGAAATATTATCCCTGTATGCTTCCAACGCTCCTTTTGGCGGAAATGTAGTCGGGCTTGATGCTGCTGCATGGCGGTATTTCGGTCGAGCTCCTTTTGAACTTACATGGGCGGAGTATGCAGTGTTGGCAGTGCTTCCCAATGCACCTTCGCTCATTTATCCAGGAAAGAATCACGATGTCCTCAAACAGAAAAGAGATCGACTATTGGATGTTTTGTTGGATAGAGGACTAATAAATGAAGAGCTTCTCAAGCTTTCGAAGCTTGAACCTCTTCCTGAAAAACCGAGGTCATTACCTCATATTGCTCCGCATGCGTTGGATCGGATACATGCCAGACATACAGGAAAAAGAATAAAAACCAGTCTTGATTTAAACATACAAAAAAGAACACAGTCGATCCTAAACAACCACGTGGGTTTGATGTCAAGTAATGAGATTTACAACGCGGCTGCGATAATATTGAAGGTGAAGGATGGAAAGATTATTTCCTATGTTGGTAATTCAACATTGTCTAAAGATCATGACAATGATGTTGATATTGTGAAAGCCAGCCGGAGTACTGGCAGCATTCTAAAACCTTTTCTTTATGCCACTTCCTTGACAGCTGGTGAGATTTTACCCAATATGCTTGTGCCAGATATTCCTACCTACATTGCTGGCTATGCACCGAAGAATTATTTTCCCTCCTTCGATGGGGCAGTTCGCGCGGATGAAGCACTGTACCGATCACTCAATGTTCCCTTTGTTCATATGCTTCGCAAGCATGGGGTGGACATATTTTATAACGAGCTGAAGCATATGCGCATGTCATCGTTGGTATATCCGTCCAGTCATTATGGGTTGTCCTTAATTCTTGGTGGTGCGGAAGCCAAGCTGATCGATTTGGCGAATATGTATGCTGGCATGTCGAGAACTTTGATAAATCATGGAATGATGAAACCTGAAACAAACAATTATTTCTCTTCGGATTTAACAGGTCTTAAAATGGATTCGTTATCCAAATCGATAAATTATATTTCGGCAGGNGCAGCATACCATACTTTCGAAGCAATGACACAGGTCAATAGACCAGTAAGTGAAAATGGGTGGAAATCCTTTCAGTCGAGTAGGAAGATCGCATGGAAGACAGGGACGAGTTTTGGCAACAAAGATGCTTGGGCTATTGGAGTTACACCCGAATACGTGGTGGCAGTTTGGGTAGGCAATGCAGATGGAGAAGGTCGCCCAGGTCTAACAGGAGTTACCGCAGCGGCTCCTCTGATGCTTGATCTATTCGATTTATTGGGGCCATCAAGCTGGTTTGATATACCTTATGAGGAGGTGATTAATTCCACAATATGCTCCAAAAGCGGATATCGCTCTTCAGAATACTGCGAAAAAATAGATACGGTATATCTTCCCGTGTCAAATAATAAAACTTTTGGCTGCCCTTATCATCGCTTAGTACATCTGAGCAATGATGAAAAATGGCAAGTGAATACAGACTGTGAATCACCTTTGGATATCAAACATAAAAAATGGTTTTCATTACCCCCGATTATGGAATGGTACTATAAGCGTAAGGCTGCTGTATATCAAACATTACCCCCATATCGATCGGATTGCCTGGGNCAAGATCAAAATGCCACTATGGAATTTATCTATCCNAAAAACACCAATAAGATTTATATCCCTATAGAGCTAGATGGCAGCAAAGGTAGCGTGGTATTCGAAGTTGCTCATCGNNACNNNANTAANCNACTTTACTGGCATATGGATGGTGTCTATATAGGTTTCACTAAGGACTTTCATCAAATGGCTATTAACGGAACAAGGGGGAGACATGAGNTAATTGTAGTGGATGAAGATGGAGTGGAATTGGTGAAAGGCTTTACTATTATGAATGATTGAAGTAATATAGCTTATAGGCTATAATTGAACATTATTCAAATCAATTGACTCTTTATTATTAGTATTTAAAATGCACTCAGAGCCATTTATTGACTTTTCTTAGAGGCACTACATAGTTTCATTGTCCAAAGATGAGAGCTGTTCCCCAACGACAATAGAAGTCCTAAATCATGAGTTACCTATTGGAAGAAACTATAAAAATCAGGTGTTGAATGTGCTAAATGGAAATCATCAGTTGTAGCTTATTAGTATTAGCTTGATTGCTACAGGCTATTTTACTTGCTGAATGGGTAGAGTAATTAAGAATTTCACCCCTTCATTTTCATTTGGAAATATTTGTATTGATCCTTCTAACCTTTCCAGTACTGATTGGACGGTCGCTAATCCAATACCCGTACTTTCTTTTGATTTCTTATCTGTAAAAGTTTCAAAAAGCCTAAATATCTTGTCATGGTACTCTGTGGGTATTCCTGGGCCATTGTCACTATATGTCATTTGATAGTTCGAATCAGTTTTGATAAGGCTGATTTTAATATCGCATTTTTCCTTATCACCAAACTTGATACTATTGGTAACCAAATTTTGAAAACTTTGACTGACTCCTGTGACACACTGAGTGATTACATGATCAGTATTTTCAAATTGAATGTTGCAGTATTTGGAAGAGTCAACATTGTCTCGTACTTGAGTTATGAGTGTTTGTAGATTGAAGTCCTCGTAAACTATTTTAGCATTGGTGGCTTTGGCATAGGTCAACATCCCATCTATCAGGTTATCCATATAGCTGATTCTAGAACTTATCAAGTTGAAATTTTGAACAGTTTCGCTATTAAAATCCTCACCATAGTCCTCGACATGCCACTTCAAAATTGAATTTATCCCACGAAGGGGTGCTTTGAGATCATGAGATAGCCTATAAGAAAATGCATCTAGTTCCCTATTTAACCTTGCCGTTTCTTTGATTCTTTTTTGAAGGTCTTGATTTTTTTTTCTTAGCTCAAGTTGGGTCATTACCTGACTCGCCAGTGCTTTTAATGAGGCTTGCTGCTGCTGCGTGATATTCCCTGGTTTTGTATCAATCACGCACAGCGTTCCTAGGCAATGTCCATCCGGAGTGTTGAGAGGAGCTCCAGCGTAAAAGATAACATCTGGCGCACCTGTTGACAGGGGGTTGTCATGAAATCGTTCGTCCTTACTCGCATCCGGGACTATCATTAGGTCTTCGGGTTCATTGATGGCATGCGCACAAAATGCCACGTCTCTTGGTGTTTCGGTAGCATCCAGACCGTGATGCGACTTGAACCATTGGCGTTCTGGATCAATCAAGGAGATAAGGGCTATTGGTGTATTGCAGATTTGAGAGGCGATCATGGTTAGCTCATCGTACTCCTTTTCTGGCAAGGTGTCTAGAATCTCGTAGTCATTGAGCGCATTTATGCGCTCGAGTTCGTTACTGGGAATTGTAGGTTTGATCAATTTCGTTTATTAAAATAGTAAATTATTGGAAGTGATTTTGTGCTTTGACCAATAGCAAGTTAATACAATAATTGCTAATTGTAACAACGTTTACTTGCTTGAACATCTTTTTAAGGTGCTATTGAAAATGGTTTTTTTGAACAATTTTGGATCAAACTGTAATGATAGTATAGTCGTAACACGTAATACGTCCACCTCTTGAAGGCATTGAAATATTATGCATAACTTAGATTTGGATTTATTCATCCAACTAGCATATGGCCGAAATAAGCAAAAAGAAATTTGTAGTAAAGATCAGTGATGATCTCCGCTCCTACTTGAAAAAGTATGATCGAGCAGTGAATCTACCTATTAAGTATTCAGACTTACTGAGATACGACAATTCAATTCCTCTTCTGGATAAAAATGAAGAAGATACGCTTTGGGAGACCGTATTCTTTGCACAAACCGAAATGGAAGAGATCAATTATAGTCTTAAAAAAATATACGCGATTCTCCGTGCTAACGGAGACCTTTCTGTGATGGAACACCTTTACATCGACCGCATCGATCTTTGTGTTTTTGGAAATACCCAGCCGTTTCGTGTGCGGGTTGTCAACAATATCAATGACAATTTCGATTATTTCTATATCAAAAATGCAGATGCCTCCCGAATATATGGGCTGGAGTTGGAGCACTTGCTTTCTCCAAATAGGATGAGTTATTTGGTAGATGGAGACACACTTATAGAAGAGCATATTATTGGTATTCCTGCCGATATGTTTATTAAAAAGTATCTAAAGACTAAGAATATCAATGAAGCACGTTTGGCAAAAGAGTTTGTCAAGTTCAATGAACGATGCTTTGTCCGGCTATTGGGCGACATGCATTCCAGCAATTTTGTGATAGATGTTACTCCGGATTTTGATGATGTCGACTATCGCATCCGCGCCATAGATTTTGATCAACAATCTTATGAGGGCAGAAAGTCGATCTACATGCCGAAGTATTTCAAACAAAACAACCCGCTAATTGAGTTGGGCATGCGAAATATGGCGGTGGAGAATATGAAGCAATACCAAAAGGAAGAGCGATCACTAATTGCCATGCGATTAAAGGCATCAAAAGGTCAAACCATGGAGCTACTTGATGTAATGAGTAAGGATTCCATTTCCAAAAAAGAGTATGTAAATAGTTTGGCAAAGGATTTAGCGGCTCATTACAAAGACAATAAATTTTTAGAGTGCAAAAGCATGGGAGAGTTGGTAAAAATGAGTCTGCAAACGGTAATTACTCATTAGAATAATTATTGAGATTCCCACCCCTGTCTGTCCGACCATAGCCGTCAGGCTAAGGATGTAATACGCTGATTGTCAGCGAATTATTGGGTTGAACGTAAAATCCCCTTGGGGATTTTGAAT
>JGI24005J15628_10001099_pt1 | contig 14674 bp, 12 predicted proteins | sample LinPmetageLP40_FD_15628 | JGI IMG/M metagenome (IMG submission 15628)
GGTCGGTAGTGGTGGGAGTAAATTGGAGACTAGTAGCTGATGAGGTTGCCTACGTTTTAGAGGATTCTAAAAGCGAAGTAGTGTTTGTTGGGCCTGAATTCTTTGAAATAATAGAAAAAATTAAAGATAGATTGCCTTCCTTAAAACATATTGTTTCCATGGAAGAAGATTATTCTGATTGGGTCTCATATGAAAACTGGAGAGATAGCCAAGTTAATACCGATCCTTTAGTAGAATCAAAAAAAGACGACGATGTTATTCAGTTGTACACATCGGGAACAACGGGAAATCCAAAAGGAGTTCAGCTTACGAATAGAAATTTTCAAAGTGCCACTGAATCAACTATAGAGCTTATTCCATTTACTTCTGGAGGCATTTCTATGGTTTGTATGCCGCTGTATCATATAGCTGGAACAAATTGGGGAATCTGGGGGTTATTACAAGGTTGTAAAAACATAATAATTCCTGAAGTGGACCCTGGTTTAATACTTGATTTAGTAGAGAAAGAAAAGGTTGAGCTGGTTTTATGGGTTCCTGCTGTAATTTTATTTCTTCTTCAACATCCAAATGCTGCTACGACAGACTTTAGTTCTTTAAAGATGGTCATGTATGGCGCCTCTCCGATTGCTCAAGATACAGTTACCAAAGCAATTGAACTAATGGGCTGTGGTTTTTATCAAGTTTATGGCCTTACTGAAACTACAGGCGCCATAACTTTATTATCTGCCGAAGATCATCCTTTTGAAAAAGGAAAGCTAAGATCTTGCGGAAAACCTCTCCCAGGAGTTGAAATTAAAATAGTGGGCGAAGAGGGTGAAGAGCTTTCTCAAGGAGATGTAGGTGAAATTATTACTAAGTCTGATTTAAACATGAAGGGATATTGGAATAATGAAAAAGCTACTTTGGAGTCAATTAAAAATGAATGGTTTTCTTCGGGCGATGTTGGTTATTTTGATGAAGATGGATTTTTATATATTCATGACAGAGTGAAAGATATGATTGTTTCTGGAGGAGAAAATATTTATCCAGCAGAAGTAGAAAATGCTCTTATGAGTAACCCCCACATTCTAGATGCTGCTGTGATTGGAATACCGGATGAAAAATGGGGAGAATCGACCAAAGGCTTTGTAGTCTTAGATTCTGATAATGTCCTCACTGAAGAAGAAATAATTACTTATACAAAAGAAATTATTGCTTCATATAAATGTCCAAAATCGATAAATTTTATTAAAGAACTCCCAAGAAATCCTTCTGGGAAAGTTTTAAGAAGAGAATTAAGAGACCCTTTTTGGAAAGATCAAGAAAGAGGAGTTTGAGTCTAATTCTTATTTTCTTAGTTTCATCGGATCTTTATACACTGCGTACAAAGATACAACTAAAACAGTTCCAAGGATAACGTATGTGAAATATTCGACCAAAGCCACTCCCAAATAATATCCAGTCAGAACATAAGCACTTGTCCAAAAAGGTGTTGCTAAAATCTCCACAGGAAAAAAAACTCTAGATTTCATTCCCAAAGAACCTGCAGTCAGGGGAACAATACATCTCAATGGTCCAATGAATCTTCCAAATGCGACACTCAATATGCCGTATTTTTTCATAAAAGTTTTAGCTTGTGAAAGATATTGATGATAATTTTCAGGTACCCACTGATCGACTTTATGACCGATAGATTTGCCAATAATAAAGCTAACAGAATCTCCAATAATCATCCCTAATGTTGCGTAGGCAAGAATTTCTAAAGGATTTATATTGGCAGATGCAGCAATGGCTGCAACTCCAGGGACTATTAAAGTAGCAGGAGTAAATAAACCTACGATTACTAATGATTCAACAAAGACTAAAATAAACATAGTCCAGGTTATCCAACCTGGATTATTTTCAAGGTATTCTAGAATTGAACTGAATTCAAACATTAAAATTGGTTTCTTAGGTTTATAATTATTGCAATAATACCCCACATGACAGATAAAAATAATATTTCTGAACTTATAGAAATTCTTGATAGAGCTCAAGAATCAAAAGATATTTTAAGAAGTGCTTCCAGCGAGCAGAAAGATAATGCTTTGAGATTTGCTGCCGATAGTCTTGATAGTCACAGAGATGCTTTAAAAGTAGCAAATTCTGAAGATATGGATTCAGCACTCTCATCAGATCTTCAAGATAGCTTCATAGACAGATTGAAGCTCAATGATCAAAGAATTGATTCAATGATTTCTGGACTTAGCAAAGTAATTAAATTGGATGATCCTGTAGGAGAGTTAACGGAAAAAAAATCTTCACCATCAGGTTTCTTGGTCAGCAAAATGCGAGTCCCTTTAGGTGTTATTGGAATAATCTATGAATCTAGACCTAATGTTACAGCTGATGCATCTGCACTTTGTTTAAAATCTGGCAACGCATGTATTTTGAGAGGGGGATCAGAAGCTAAAAATACTAATAAAGAGATAGAGAGGTGCATGAAAGACGGTTTGAAGGCAGCTGGATTGTCAGAGAATTCGATTCAACTTTTAAAAAATCAGGATAGAAGCCTGGTTTCTGAATTGATAAAAATGGAAGGAAAGATAGATTTAATAATTCCCAGAGGCGGAAAAAGTTTAATCAAGGTTATTTCTAAAGACTCTCGAGTGCCAGTTTTAAAACATTATGAGGGCCTCTGTCATGTTTTTATAGATGATCATGCAGACATGGAGACAGCCTTAGAAGTAGCAGTTAATGCAAAAGTCTATCGATATGGGATCTGCGGAGCCATGGAGACTCTTTTAGTTTCTAAAAAAATGGCTAAAAATATATTNCCTCTTTTAAAAAATAAATTTGATGAANATGATGTGGAACTCAGAGGTTGTCACCTTACGAAAGAAATTATAGAAACAAAATTGGCTTTAGATATTGATTGGGAAACTGAGTACTTGGAGCCCATTCTCTCAATAAAAGTTGTCGAAGATATAGATGAGGCAATTATGCATATTAATCATTTTGGGTCTGGACATACTGATTGCATAATTACAGAAAATGAAAATACAAAAGCTAAGTTTTTATTAGAAGTCGACTCAAGTTCAGTGATGCATAATGTACCTACTTGTTTTGCAGATGGTTTTGAATATGGATTGGGTGCAGAAGTAGGCATCTCTACAGATAAATTACATGCCCGAGGACCAGTAGGTCTGGAGGGCCTGACTAGTCAAAAATTTGTTATTGAAGGAACCGGACAATTAAGAAGTTAATTATTAATGTCTAAAACAATAGGAATTTTTGGAGGAGCTTTTGATCCTGTTCATTTAGGCCANACTAAAAGCATNGCTAATCTGCAAAATGTATTAGAGTTTGAAAAAATTCATATTGTTCCGTGTAATATTCCAGCTTTAAAAGGATCTTTAATAGCCTCGCCTAAAGAAAGATTGAAAATGTTAGAAATAGCCTTTAAAGATCAATCGAATATATTTATCGACGATAGAGAAATTGTAAAAGGTGGGACTTCTTTTACATTCGAAACATTAAGAAATATAAAAGCTGATTACAAAGATAAAGAGAATTTTCTATTCATCATGGGTTCAGANGCTTTTCTAGATTTTAAACAATGGAAAAATTGGTCAGATATTTTATCGATGTGTTCAATCATTATTTTGCAAAGACCAAAATATGAAATCACCAAAGAAATTTTGAGTGACTTCAAAGATAACATTGCTTTAAATATTTATGATGTCCTTTCTCAACATGGAAAAATTTTCTTTACTGAAATTTCTCTTTTTAATATTTCATCTTCAGAAATAAGAGAGGATTTGAAATTAAAGAGTTTAAATGAGACTAAAATAAATAAGGAAGTAATTAATTTTATTAAAAAAAAATCTCTATACAAAAAATAAATGACAAAGAAATCTAAAAGCGTAATTACAAAAAGCCTTGATGACCTAAAGGCAGTTGATACAAAGATACTAGACCTAAGCAAGATAAACTCTTTTACAGATCACTTAGTTATTACAACTGGGACCTCTTCACCTCACATATCTGCAATTTCAAAAAAGTTATATGAAGAATTGAAGAAAAATAAAATACCAATTTATGGATATGAGGGCAAAGGCTCTAAAGAATGGATTCTTATAGATTTAGGAGAAATAGTAATCAATGTAATGTCTTCTTCAGCAAGAGAACTATATGATCTAGAAAGTCTTTGGGATCCTTCTTTGTAATGAGTTCTTTTTCACAAAAAAAACCTAGAAATATAAATGAAGCATTTAGAGTATTATTTTTCTTAACACCTTTTATATTTCTTTTATTTCTCGCTTTTTTACAGGTATTGAATTTAACGCTCATAAAGGGAGAAGATTTTAAGACGCAAGCAGATTCAAATAGAATTTATCAATCAAAAATTTATCCTAAAAGAGGGTTTATCTATGATAAAAATAATATCTTATTAGCAGAAAATGTTATTCAGCAAGATCTAAAGATTACATTAGAGTATGTAGAGGAAATAGATTTTATTTTGTTAAAGATCTCAAAATTATTAAATATTGATTATGAGCAATTAGAAAGTGATTTTTATCTCAGATCTTCAAAAAAGAACCCTTTAGAGCCATTTACATTAATCAAAAACCTTTCAGAAAAACAAATTGCTAAAATAAGTGTTAACTTGGCTAGCTTGCCGGGAGTTGAAATTGAAACTTCTTCTTCCAGAAACGTAGTGCATAAAGAAATTTCTGCCTCTGTAATAGGTTATGTGGGCAATATTTCGAAGGATGATATTTCAAAAAATCCGAAATTAAAATTTTTTTCTAATCAGCAAGTTGGTAAAACTTCAATAGAAAGAGACTTTGATCCTATTTTAAGAGGAAAAGTAGGCTATAGAATTCAAGAAAGAGATTCAAAGGGAAAATTGATCAAAACAATATCAATGATTCCTCCCGAAAATGGAAAAGATTTAAAACTTTCTATAGATATCAATTTACAAAAAAAACTATATGAAGAATTTAAAGGCAGAAAAGGTGCATTAGTCGCAATAGAGCCTAAGACTGGTTTGATAAGGGCTTTAATTAGCTCTCCATCTTATGATCCAAATATTCTAAATACTATTAATGATATAGACAGAGTTAGGAAAATCTTTTCAGATGAAAATAGCCCGCTTTTTAATAGAGCAATTTCTGGCCAGTATCCTCCAGCATCTACGCTGAAACCATTTGTTGGATTGGCAGCTTTAGAGGCAAAATCCATTACTTGGGACACTGAAATTGTTGATTCAGGAGAATATTACGTAGAAGGAGATGATCGTCCTTATAAGGGCTGGAAAGATGGCGGGCATGGAATTGTTAATATGAAAAAAGCCATCATAGAATCATCAGATGTCTATTTTTATTCACTTGCATATGATTTGACTATAGGAAACTTATCGCCCTTTTTAGAAAAATTTGGATTTGGTTCATCTAGTGGACTTACGCAAAATGAAAGCAAAGGGATTCTGCCTTCTAGAAAGTGGAAGCTAGGTTATGTTGGAGATTTCTGGTTTAAAGGAGATACTATTAATATGGGGATTGGACAGGGCTATATAACTGCTACTCCTATTCAGATAGCAGTTGCTTATTCGGTATTAGCCAATAAAGGAGAATTAGTTCAGCCTAGAATTATAGAATCTATTGGTAAAAATCAAACTTTAAAAATTTCTAAAAATTTTATTACCATAGAAAATAAAAAAAATTGGGAAAGGATTGAAGGCGCCTTGATAGATGTTGTAGAAGCTTCTAACGGGACTGCTAAAAATATATTTAATAAAAAAATTAGAATAGCAGGCAAAACTGGAACAGCTCAGGTTAAAAGTATAAATGAAGAAGAATATGAATTAGTTAGAGAAAATAAAGCTTTCAGAGACCACGCTCTTTTTGTGGGCTACGGTCCAGTTGAAGAGCCAGCACTTGCAGTAGTAGCCATTGTGGAAAATGGAGAGTCAGGAAGTGCAGTAGCTGCGCCCTTAGTGAGATCGGCAATAGATTATTATATTGAGAGTCAATGAAAAATAGTCCACTAAGTTTTTCTGTAAATATGAGGATGTCTTCTAATCAAAGACAGTTTTCATTTGATAATTGGATAATTGCAAGCGTATTGATTCTGAGTCTATTTGGATTGGCAATGATTTACAGTGCAAGTCATTCTGTTGAGATGACTATCAGACAAGGCATTTATTTAATTGTTGGTTTGTTAGGATTATTTATTTTTGCTATTTCAAATTTTAGAAAGATGGAAATCTTTTATCTACAAAGTTTTTGGATAGGGCTTGTTTTGCTTATTTTGGTATTGTTTATTCCTTCTGAGGGAGGCGAGACAAAAAGGTGGATTGATTTAGGTTTCTTTACTTTTCAACCTTCTGAATTGATGAGATTTATCTTACCTATTTCTGCAGCATCATTTTTAACAAGAAACCCTGTCACTAGCNCTAAAGATTGGTCGTTCGTTATANTTTTAACTTTTTTATCTTTCTATTTAGTAGCAATTCAGCCAGATTTGGGAACTTCATTGATCGTCTTATTATCAGGACTATTACCAATAGTAATTTCCGGATTTCCTTGGATATACATATCTATTGGAGGTCTATTAGGAGTTTTATCCCTTCCTGTATTNTGGGTTAATCTTTTAGATTATCAAAAACAAAGAATATTAACTTTATTTAATCCTGAGGCAGATATTTACGGAGCTGGCTGGAATATAGTTCAATCTAAAATAGCTGTTGGATCTGGAGGTTTTTTTGGGAAAGGCTACCTCCAGGGAACTCAAAGTCAATTAGACTTTATCCCAGAAAGTCATTCAGACTTTATTTTTTCGGTTATCGCTGAAGAGTTTGGATTATTTGGAGTAATTTTATTATTTCTTGTTTATGGAATACTGATATATAGGCTTCTTCTAGTATCTTTTTTAAGCTCAAATAGATTTGCAAAAATTGTATCAGGAACTCTTTCAATAATTTTATTAGCTTACATCTCTATAAATATCTCCATGGTTATTGGGTTATTACCTGTTGTTGGAATGCCTCTTCCATTCATTAGTCAAGGTGGAACAGCTTTAATAGTAAATATGTTTACAATAGGTATTATTTTATCTCTAAGGAAAGAAGCCTGAATGAAATATTTTAGATTTATATTTTTTACCACAGTATTAATTTTAAGCAGCCTTGTAAACGCGAATTATCTTGATAGAGATGAAGTTCAAGATTTTGTTGATTATCTATCTGAAAAACATGATTTTAAAAAAAGCTATTTACTAGATATTTTTTCAAAAACTGAAAAACAGCAAAAAATAATTGATTTGATGAACAATCCCTCAGAAAAAGTTACTCCTTGGGATGATTATAAAAAAAGAGTTTCTCTTACTAGGGTTCAAAGTGGAATAAGGTTTTTGAATACATACGAACAATGGTTTGATAAAGCTGAAGAAGTTTATGGAGTTCCCAGAGAGGTCATAACATCTATTATTGGTTTAGAAACTAATTATGGTGGTTATAAAGGGAGAACCAGAGTTATTGATGCATTAACTACAGCTGCATTCGATTACCCGAGAAGAAGAGATTTTTTTAAAATTCAATTAGAGGAATATTTTTTGCTTACCAGAGAAGAAGGTTTTGATCCTTTAGAAATAAAAGGCTCATATGCAGGAGCAATGGGGTTTGTCCAATTCATGCCAGACAATTATAGAAAATTAGCAATTGATTTTGATGGTGATGGTAAAAAAGATATTTTATCTAATCCAGCCGATGCAATTGGAAGTGTTGCAAACTTTTTAAGTTCAAATTTGGGGAATAAAAAAGGTTGGGACAGAGATGGTTTTATTGCCATTCAAGCATCTCCAAAAGGTTATAAAAAAAATATTAAATCGTCTTTTAAACTCAAGTCTTTTAAAGAGCTGGATATAGAAATTGATTCAGAATTAAATGCTTCAAAAAAATATATTCAAATATCACTTTTCCCCAAAGATGATACAAAAGAAGAGTATTGGATTGGAGATAAAAATCTTTATGCAATTACAAGATATAATCCTAGTTCCAAATATGCGATGAGCGTTTTTTTGTTAAGTAGAGAGTTCATCAATATAGGTAATTAATTATGAAAAGAATTTTTTTAACATTTATTTTAATAAGCTCTAATATTTTTTCGCAGGCATTAATTCCAAATCCTCCGGAGGTTTCTGCTTCAAGTTATTTGCTGTTAGATGCAAAAACTATGACTGTCATTTCTTCTAGCAAGGCTGATCAATCCACCGGATTAGCTAGCATCACAAAAATTATGACTACATATGTAGTTGCAGACCAAATTTCTAAAGGTTTTATTTCCCTTGATACATTAGTTGATGTAAGTGTGACTTGTTGGAAAATGGAAGGTTCTAGAATGTTCATTAGAGAAGGTACTAAAGTTTCAGTTTCCGATTTATTAAAAGGCATAATTATTCAATCAGGAAATGATGCTAGTTGTGCTTTAGCAGAAAAAATTGCCGGATCCCAATATGCTTTTGCTGATCTAATGAATAATTATGCAGAGCAGTTAGAACTCTTAGATACTAATTTTGTTAACCCCACAGGTTTGCCAGATGTGAATCATTACTCTACTGCAAACGACATAGCAAAACTTAGCATTAGGCTTATAGAGGACTTCCCAGAAAGCTATAATCTATTTAAAGAAAAAGAGTTTACTTATAACGACATCAAACAACTAAATAGGAATAGTCTTTTATGGCAGGACGATTCTATAGATGGAATTAAAACAGGTCACACAAATGATTCAGGATATTGTTTGGTGGCATCTGCCAAAAGAGGTGATATGAGATTAATAGCAGTAATCTTAAATAGCAATTCTGAAAAGACAAGACTTCAAGATAGTAGAAGGTTACTTGATTATGGCTTTAGATTTTTCAAGACAAAAAAAATACTAGATCAATATCAAGAAGTCACTGCAGTTGATGTTTGGGCGGGCTCTGAAGAAAAACTTATTTTAGGACCGAGTACAGATATTTATTTAACTCTTACAAAGCCTCAGTTTAAAAATCTAGAAATTGTAGCTTCAAAAAATTTAGGAATAAAAGCACCAGTTAAGAAAGATCAAGTTATAGATTCCTTGGACGTTGTTATTGAAGGAAAAATTCACTCATCATATGATTTAGTTGCAATATCAGATGTAAATTCAAAGGGTTTTATTTTGTCCTCTTTTGAAGCTTTAGCTTTTTATATATATAGTTTTTTTATGCAAGATGAAGTCAATTAATGTCTATTTGCTATCTTAATGGCGATTATTTAAATATAGAAGAAGCTAAAATTTCTCCTTTAGATAGAGGGTTTATTTTTGGAGATTCTATTTATGAAGTTATTGCTTGCTATGATAAAAAACCTTTTAAACTAAGTCCTCATATAGAAAGACTTTTAAAAAACTTAGAATCTATAAAAATAAATCTAGAATTAACTGAATTGAATCTTTCAGATATCATCAATCAAGTTATTCACGAAAATAATTCAAAAAATCAGGTTATTTATTTACAAATTTCAAGAGGGCCTGAAAAAATAAGAGATCACACGCCTCAAGATTATCCAACGCCGACTATTTTTGTTTCTTCGTTTCCCATGAAAGTTCTACCAAAAAAAGGGATAGAGCCTATAGAGGTAATTATGCAGGATGATTTTAGATGGAGAAAAAGTAGCATAAAAGCAACCTCATTATTAGCTAGTATTATGTATAAAATTGAAGCTAAAGAAAAAAATGTATCAGAAGTCATCCTTCATGAAAAAGGATTGATAACGGAAGGCTCAGTTAGCAATGTTTTTTGTGTAAAAAATAAAGTAATAAAAACCCCATCTCTTGAAGCAAATATACTACCTGGCATTACAAGAGAGACCTTAATAGATATTATTAAAAAATCAAGTTATGAACTGATAGAAGCAGATATTTCTATAGAAGAGCTTTTAGCTTCGGATGAGGTTTGGATTTCAAATACCACCAAAGGAGTAGTCCCTGTTTCAAAAATAGACAATCAAGCTATTGTTAATAGACAACAAGAAGAGATTTTTAATGAGATTCTTGAATTATTTATGACTGAAATTCAGGCTGACAAAAATCAATAACAACCCTCTCTAAATCTGCCCAAAAGTTCCCCTCGCCTTTTTTAAAATTTGCATCTAATTCTGCAGTCCTTCTTTTCAACTTATGTATAGCTAAATCAGGAATCGCCTTACTTTTTTTGTGCAAGTTTTCAATATAGTCAAACGGTCCATTTAACTTCGCATTGGAATCTTCTTTTAAAAAAGACAACCTTTCTAACTCTCTAAATATTCCCCATATGATTAAAGCCTCAGAACCTTTTTGTAACTTTAAGTTTTGTAGAATTTCAAAAGATTGATTAATATTCCCCGAGAGGAGGGAGTTCGAAAGATTGAAAATATCAAACTCGGAACTATTTTCAACGAAGGACTCTTCAGAATTAGAGTTTAGAACTTTCATCATTTTTAATTCTTGATAAGCAGCAAGAAGATTGCCTTGAGTTTTTTCATGAATGATTTCTAAAGCGTTAGAACTTAAATTTACGGAAAGATTTCTAGCCGCATTTCTTATCCAATCTCTTCTTTTATTAGGCCATACTTTCTGCAATTCCACTTCTTCACCATGATTTAGAATAGATTTAAACCATGCCCGCGTTTTCAATCTATCAATGCCTGAAATTGAAATAATAAGATATTTTTCTGCAGGAATACTCTTGCAGAGATCAATTAAAAATTCAGAGTCTGATTTTAGAGGCGAATTCTCTATTCTTAGATCTATAATTTTTGGAGATGGAAATAAACTGTCTTCATTTTCCATCAATAGATCTGACCAATTAAAAGAAGAACCCTTAGTAAAATAGATTTCTCTTTCAAATTTTTCTTTTTCTCTAAGGTCTGATATAGCCTTATCTCTTTCTAATTCCACAAGAAAATGATCGCCATGAATAACTTTTACTTTTGCCATTTTATAAATCCTTAGAAGTTAAAAAGTAAGACAATTGAGAAATAGCTTCCATAAAAAAAGTTTCTTTAATTTCATCAATTTTTTTCTCATTGGATAGAATGCTATTTGTATCATAGGCATAGTTTTCAGAAGTAAAAAGTCTAAATATTTCAGATGAATTAGACTCTAACTCCGTAATTTTAATCTCCAATTCATAATCTAGATTACCTATAGCAGAAAAAAAATTCTGATCAGAGGCGCCAAGAAATTTTCCAATTCTATGATTAATTATTTCAATTTTTAGATCGGCTTCTTTCAAAGTAGTGAAATTAAACTTCAAAAGATTTCTATTTCTCTTCAGCTCGCTATAAAAAAAGTTATTTAAAGGATTGTCGGAAAAAGAAACCGAAACATTTTTAATTTTTATATCTGAATTATTTAACGGCGAGAAACCACATGAAGTTAGCGAAATAATAATTAGTATTTTCAGAAATTTCATTATTAACCAACAACAAAATTAATAAGTTTTTTTTCAATGAATATTATTTTTTTAGTTTCCATACTCATCATGTATTTATTTACATTTTCTAAAGCTTTTGACTTTTCAATGATCTCCTCTTTAGAAAGGTCTCCTGAAATTTTTATTGAGCCTCTTAATTTACCATTAACTTGGATGACGATTTCATAAGAATCATCCTCTAAGAAATTAGAATCAAATTCTGGCCATGAAGCGTGATGAATATTTTGTCCATTTCCCATTTTTATCCACAATTCATGAGATATATGAGGCGTAATTGGTGAAAGCATTAACAAAGTAGATTCTATTATTTTTTTAAGAAGGAGATTCGATGACTTCGTTGCTTTTGCTTTCAGACATTCTTTTGGAATATGATTTAATAATTCCATAATCGCTGAAATAGCAGTATTGAAAGAATTTCTTCTGTCAAAATCATCAGAGACTTTTTTAATTGTTTGATTTAATTTTATCTCTAGAGATTTTAGATCAACCTCATCTATTGACTGATCCACTTGCTGATCAATAATTTGATTAGTTATATTCCAGACCTTGTTAAGAAACTTAAAAGAGCCTTTTACCCCATCATTTGACCACTCTAAAGATTGCTCAGGTGGAGAGGCAAACATAGAAAATAATCTTACAGTGTCTGCTCCATAGAGTTCGATAAGTTCTTGAGGGTTAACCGTATTCCCTTTTGATTTTGACATTTTGGTTCCATCCTTGAGAACCATGCCTTGGCATAAAAGTTTTTTGAAGGGTTCTTTAACCTTTAACAGGTTCATGTCATTCATTGCTTTGCAAAAAAAACGCGAATAAAGAAGATGTAATATGGCATGCTCAATTCCACCAATATACTGATCTACAGGAAGCCAATAGTCGACCTCTTCATCAACAATACTTTCTTTTGAGGCATATGAAGCAAATCTAGCAAAATACCAAGATGACTCAACAAAAGTATCGAAAGTATCCGTTTCTTTCGTATATATTTTATTATTTATTTCAATACGTTCAGAATCTAACTGCTCCTTAGATAACTCGCTAAAAGGAATTACATCCGATGGATCATTTTCGTTAATCATCATAGGAATAGGTGCTCCCCATGATCTTTGTCGAGATACCCCCCAATTTCTTAGCCTATAGTTAGTTTTTTCAGAGCCATAATTTTTTTCATTTGCATCTGTAACTAATTTCTTAAAAGCTGATTCAAAATTTAATCCATTCAGCATTGCTCCTGAATTTATTAAATTACCTTTATTTACAACAGCCTCGTTCAACTCACCTTGTTCTCCATTTCCATCGTCAATGACTTGTTTTATTCTAAGAGCATATTTTTGGGCAAACTCAAAATCTCTTTGATCGTGACCAGGCACAGCCATCAAGGCGCCTGAGCCATAATCCATAAGCACAAAGTTTGCTGCCCAAACATCTATTTCTTCTTTAGAAATTGGATGAATAACTTTTAGATCTAACTTAAATCCGGATTTCTCTTGCGTAGCAAGTTCTGCTTCAGAAGTGGAGCCTTTAGAGTTTTTTGCTATCCACTGTTTAAGCTCTTCATTCTTTTCTAATTCTGAAAGCACTAGAGGATGAGTCATTGCGAGCCCAATAAAGGATACTCCCATAATCGTATCAGGACGAGTAGTGAAAACTTTTATATCTTCTTTATTTTTAGATTTAAAAATAAATTCCATACCTGAAGATTTACCTATCCAGTTTCTTTGCATTAATTTGACTTGTTCCGGCCATCCTTCTAAATTATCTATTTCCGACAATAGTTCTTCAGCATAGTCCTCAATCTTAAAAGACCATTGGTTAATTACTTTTCTTTCAACAGGTGCTCCAGATCTCCATCCTTTTCCATCAATTACTTGTTCATTTGCTAAAACAGTTTTATCAATAGGATCCCAATTTACTTCTGTTTTTTCTCTTATAACCAAACCTTTCTTATACATCTCACAAAAAAGCCACTGTTCCCATTTATAGTAGTCTTCATCGCAAGTTCTTAATTCTCTTTTCCAATCATAAGCAAAGCCTAAAGCCATTAATTGCTCTTTCATGAATTCAATATTTTTTTCGGTCCAGTCTTTTGGAGAGACATTATTTTTAATAGCCGCATTTTCAGCTGGCAAACCAAAAGCATCCCATCCCATTGGCTGGAGGACATTTTTACCAAGCATTCTTTGATACCTAGATATAACATCCCCTATTGTGTAATTTCTTACATGACCCATGTGCAACTCACCAGAAGGGTAAGGAAACATACTTAGGCAGTAATATTTTTCTTTATTCTTATCGGGTTTTACTTCAAAAGATTTATTTTCTGCCCAGAAAGTTTGAGCTATTTTCTCTATTTTCTCTGGATTATAGTCTTTGCTGTCCATCAATCTATATCCAAAACATTTTGGAGATAATTGATTGATAAATTAGCATTTTTAAAATTTTCTTCATTTAGAATTATTTCCTGTAGATCCTTATTAGTATCTATTCCTTCCACAAAAAATTCTTCTAAAGCAAATGACATTCTAGCTAAAGCTTCTTCTCTGTCTATTCCGTGCGTGCATATTTTAGCAATCAAAGCGTCGTAATAAGGAGATATGATACACCCGTCATATACGTGAGAATCAACTCTTACACCTATGCCGCCGGGTTTACCCCATTGAGTAATTTTTCCAGGAGAAGGCACAAACGTTTGTGGATGTTCGGCATTTATTCGACATTGAATAGCGTGACCTCTTACAGATATATCTTCTTGTTTGATCTTTAATTCTTCACCTGCAGCAATTCCTATTTGTAATTTTACTAGATCATAGTCTGTGATCATCTCTGAAACAGTATGCTCGACTTGAAGACGAGTATTCATTTCAATAAAGTAAAATTCTTTATTAAGATATAAAAATTCAAAAGTTCCTGCGCCTTTATAATTCATTTTCTTGCAGCACTCTGTACAAAGATTAAAAAGCTCTTCTTTTTTATCTTCTGGAATATTCAAAGCAGGAGCTTCTTCAATAATTTTTTGATTTTTTCTTTGGATTGAGCAATCTCTTTCATAAAAGTGAAGAGCGTTACCAAAATTGTCTGCAAGGACTTGAACTTCAATATGTCGGGGGCCTTCTAAAAATTTTTCAAGATATATTTCATCACTTCCAAAACTATTCAAGGCCTCTTGTTGTGTTATTTTCATTTTGGAGATTAATTCGCTCTCGTCATTAGCTATAGC
>JGI24005J15628_10001100_pt1 | contig 14662 bp, 21 predicted proteins | sample LinPmetageLP40_FD_15628 | JGI IMG/M metagenome (IMG submission 15628)
TCACTAGCTATTGTTTATGCCTCAATTCAAATTTTTAAATAATAATTATGAAAGTAAATACATACAATAATTTTATAGGGGAACAAACGACTCCAACTCCAAAAGGAGGTGCAAAATTTGATTTAATATCTGCGGGTGCTAATGCAATAATTGGTTTGGTTTCGGGTTCTATATCTGCAAAAAAGAATCGTGAACTACAAGAAAAACTTGCTAAACTATCTTTAAAACAACAAAAGGAATTACAAGAATTATTGTTATCAACTCAATCTGAAACTGATAGATTGACGATAATGTATAAAACTTTTGGGGTTTTAAACAATCAAAAATTACTTGACGAACAAAAAAACAAGCAGTTAATGTTATATTATTTTCTAGGTGGAGGGTCGATATTATTAGTTGCAATGGCAATATACTATAAAGGAAAAAAAAATAAATTATAATTATGAGAGCAACTGTAACAAATGAACAAAAAATTAAATTAGCCCAATTATCAAAGGAATTAAAATTTCAAGAGTTAGAAAACAAATTTGGAAAAACTAGACCCGATTTTTGTGAGGGAAGTGATACACCTTCTCGTAGTTCAGATAGTACACCCGACTATTGGATTGTTTTAAAAGATTTTACTTATAACACCAAAGTAGATAGATATGTTTGTAGTACAAGTAGGATGCAAACAAAAGATTACGTTGTTGACACAAATCTTAAAAAAGGCGATTTACTTGATAGAAATTTTAGATATGAAAATGCGGTACAAACTATGGTCAATAATGGTGTAATTATGAAAGCATCTGAATATAACCCAAATAGTTTAGGTTTTGGCGACCCATTAAAAAATATGAATTGGCTTGTATATGGTCTTATAGCAGTAGCGGGATATTTCGCATATAAAAAGTTTATAAAGTAGGTTATGAGTTTAATAACATTAAAAGATTTAATAGCAAATAAACAAATAAGGGTAAGGGATGTAAAATCTATACCTCAAAGAGAAGTATTGCCTTTAAAACAAGTAAAAACTTTTACTGCATATCTTACTAAAGACATAAGAATACCATCACAAATGCAACGTGATATGGTGGGTGCAAAAACCCTTTATGCAGTTGATTTAGAAAAAGGAGATAAAGTTAGTGTTACTGAATTTTTTGATGGAGAAACATTTTATATGATAAATGGTCAATCTTGGTATTTTAATGAATCAAAAAAGAAAAGAGAGTTAAAAGAAGTTCAAGAAGGTAAAAAAGAAATTCCCAATAACGGATTTTATGGTGGTAGTGGTAGTTCGATGTTTTTTTATCAATATGGTTTAGGTAAAAATCCATCAGCAGAACAAATACAAAAAAAAATTGATGAGCCAATTAAAAGACCTTTTAGTTTTAGTGGGGTTATTAGTTATGGGGGTAATAAAGAAGCTATATTTATTAAAAAAAATGATTTTTCTTTGAATAGAGAAACTGCAATGAATACAAAAACTAAAAAATTAACTCAAAAATCAAAGAAAAATTACCTTATGTATGGTCTTATAGCAGTAGCGGGATATTTCGCATATAAAAAGTTTAAAAAGTAGGTTATGAAAGTATTGACATTAGTATCAAAACAACTCGGGTATTGCAACCAATCGGCATCGAGAAATATGCAACAAGATGTAAAAGAAACTTGTGTAAAAGTTAAAAAATTTAAAGTTGTTGATTTAGAAAATGGGCGAGATGGTAAAAAAGTTTACAAATTTGATACAAATGTAATGACAGGAAGAACTTTTACCTATACCAAAGGGCAGTATGTCCCACTTTGGGTATTTGGTGTTGTAGCAGTAGCGGGATATTTCGCATATAAAAAGTTTAAAAAATAGGTTATGAAAGAAAAATTAGGAATTGATTTAAGCAATATTAGTCTTAAAAAATTCAAACCGAGAAGCGAAGATACTGTTAGACTTATTTTAATGTCTTTGGGTTCTATAAGCGATAAGAAATTAGGCTACATTGAAAAAAGATTAAAAGGATTAAATGGTAGTGATTTAAACAATTTAAAATTTCTTATAGATAAAGAAGAAAATGAGTTACAAAGATTAAACCTTGTATATCAAGCAATGGCTAAAGCTGATGAGGATAGATTAATAAAAGAAAAAGAAAATCGCAATGAACAAGGAATAAGCGAGGATTTTAAACGTAGGTTAATGCCTAAATTACGATTACTCGAAAGTATGGCTCGTGAGGGAAAGGTTGATATGCAATCTTATACGCAGTTTATAGAGGTTTATAAAACTAAACTTCGAGATGGGGAAATTACTTTGGAACAATATGAAAAACAACTCGAACTCAAAGTAAATGAATTGTTAGGAATTAAAGACCCGAGCAAAAAAAATGATAAACTACTTATCTATGGTCTTATTGCGGTGGTAGGTTATTTGTTGTATAACAATTCTAAAAAATGAAAAAAATAGTTGTAGCAGTTTTATTTATAGGTGGTGGGTATTATTTTATTAAAAATATTTTACCTAAGTTTATTAATAAATCTAACTCATTAACAACAGACCAAAAAGAATATGAAGTAAAGGAATTTATAATTCCTAAGAGTGGTGGTGGGGGTACTTTAGATGGTGTTGCAGAAGAACCAAATAAAACAAAAAGTATATCATCTATTGACAATGATATAAAAAGAAGTAGAGGGGATTTATTAAATAAAAACAACGTTCAGTCAGTAGTGAATAGAGAAGGTGGTTTTAATATGATGTAATTAATATAAAAATAAAATTATGAAAAAACTTACAACAAATCAATGGCTTATAGGGGGNGGTATTATTGCTCTTATCTATATATTATACAAAAAGACTAAAAATCCACAAGGAGATATATTGGCTGATTTACAAGACGATGCTACGGAGGTAATTGATAACACAAAAGATGTGTTTAAACCCGAATACAGTATTCCAACGGGAGAAACAAGAAACCCCAAAAAACCATACAAAAGACCAATAGAAAAACTTACAATAGATGAGGTAATCGAGCAAGTACCCCAATGTGAGGATTTAATTTCAAAATGGAAAGGAATTTTAGTAGGTAAAAAATGGAGAACTAAAGCAGATATGGAAGCGGAAAGATTTGCGTTTTTGGGTTATTATTGTGAAAAAAGATATTTAGTAACAAATAAAAGTGATTGGGAAATTTCTAACTCCTTACCATTACTACAAGCAGTTTCCAGAAAAAGATGAAAAAAATAGTTNTAGCTGTTTTATTTTTAGGTGGTGGGTATTATTTTTTGCGTAAAATAACTAAAAGGAAATTAAATGTAAAAGATAATATAGATATACAAGATTCTGTTGAAGAAAATAAAGAATTAATATTTGGCGGTAATAAATGCCCTATAAGTGAAGAAAGTATTGAGGAACAAAGAAAAATAATAGAGATGAGAAATAAAATGAACCCTCTTGGAAATATATTTGGCAGTAATTACACCGCACCTCAATATCCGTTTGAATGGGATGAATTATGTACCAAACAACAAATTTCGCAGTTTAAGAGTTCTTTACAAGATGGACTTAACAATTTAATTGACAATGCAAAAAAAGGTTTAATGCCACCAATGTTAAGTCCACAACAAACAATAAATATATCCAAGCAATTTGGGAAAGGAGAGAGTTCTTATGACCCAAACAAAGATTATAATACATATTGTGGTACTGAAATGTGTTGGAAATGGGATGGTAAGCGATGGATAAAAGATTAAATTATGAAAAATAAGTTATGGATAACGAAACACAAAATATTTTAAAAATTTTAGGAGTAGCAGTTTTAGTTCTTTTTGTTCTAAAACCTAAAAAAAGAAGAAAAAAAGATACACTTGACACTTCTTTGGGTGAAGGTACTGCATCGGAATCTTTGAGTGAGATTAGTGATGAAATGTTTGAAAACGGAAAAATATCAATAAAAGCATTTAGAAGTGCCATCAATAATGGAGAATCAAACGAACAATTAGAATCTCTAAATAGAATAACTTTAAAAGATTATGGTATTAAAGTTTTTAAATGTCAAAAAAGTGGTAAATTAACTGCAAGAAATAGTAAAGGTCAAGACATAGCAAAAGAAGAATAATATGGCGGGTACATATAATCCAATAATAACAGTTTCTCCAACTGCTTTAATTTCTGTTACAACTGCTGACTTAACGTCTTACGAAGAAATACAAGAAACGCAAGGAACTATAAATTATGAAGCGGATGCTTTATATTATCAAGCCGAATCCATTGAACAAATTAATGAACCTATTGATGTGGAAACTTATAGTGCAAATGGAGATTTAGGGAAAAGTAAACAAATTAATGTAGCTGACCCTAATCAATTTCAGACAGCAAAAGATATTGACCTAACTGAAAATCCGATTATTTTTGATGGTCAAACCCGAATAAATCTAAATTTATTACCTTTAGAGAATGTAAAACTCTACTTTACCACACAACAAATAGAACCAAGCGATTTTCTAAAAGGTGGGGAAAACTTCTTTAGTGAAGATTTTTTAGATACTTACGGATTTTTTAATGAGTACGAAAGTGAAATCAAAAAAGACGTTGATTTAGCTAAATCAACAATAAATAACGGTTATAATGAAAGTAATTGCTGATAAAAAATTTATTGTCATTTATGATAATTATAAATTAATAAAATCTATTATATCATCAAAAGGCAATGTAGTTCATACTAAATTAAATATTTTTGGCTCTGATAAATATTCAGAGTTTAAAAATTATATATATGATAATAATTTATATGAAGGTAATGCTTCTAAAATAAACTACTCTGAATTAGAAAAAGTCCAAAAAAATATGAGTACTACTCTTTTTAAATATGATGATTAATGTCGGGTGTTAAAACTGACATATCCTTACAAGTAAAAAATACACTTGATAGACCCGCTTCGTTTTCGTTATTGGGTGGTACGCAAGACCCTTCTAATGGTCAAGCTAATGCAAAAACTCTTTATGATTGGGATTTAACAACCGAATCATTTACCAATACTACCGTTGTTGAGATTGAAGCATCAACGGTTGATAACCCTCAAATTATAACTTACCTTGCTTCTAATGAAGAAGGAGCAATAGATGATTTACAAACTGTTGTTAATCTTTTAAACACTTTAAACTTAGGCATCTTTAATTTATTTGGTAATAAAATATGGATAATAGATGATGTAAACGTCTTTGGTAAATTATCTATTAAAATTTCTATAAAATTTGATATTGATGATTTTGTTTTATCAGCATATAATTATTTTGACCCAAATGGTAAAACTTTATTAGCGGATTTTACCAATGACTTCAAGCCCTCCATAGAAAGTGCTGTTAATAATATTCCAAATTTTGTTGAAAATATTGAAACACAAGGTTGGAGTTGTTGTTGGGTGGGTAGAACAAACTCTCTTACTCTTAGAAGAAATGTGTCGGGAGATGTTTATTTAATAGGAGGGGGTAATCCTCCAATTTTATCTCAAAATACAAATGACTTAACTTCCATAGGTCAAAGTTCAAGGTTACTTTATACTGCAAATCAAAACATTTATAAGGAGTGTGATATTACATTAGATTGTTTAGACATTTTTGATAGTAATATTTTTAAATTTATATTCACGGGGTCGGTTAAATTTAGAGGTAATAATGGCTTATTTGGTTCAACTATGGGTTGGACTTTACTTGACCCTACTTATTTGCAAGTAAATGATGGAACTTATGCGGATGTTTTTGGAATAAATAGTATAACAAGAACCTCATATGTGATTCAAAGACTTGATGTAAATTATGACCCTTTTCCTAATTTGAATGTAGGTGGTGGAGGGGTTATTCCCCCTACCTCAAATATATTTAGTATTGCAAGTTCAAACTCAACAACCCCATTACAATTAGAGAGTAATGAGTTGTCTTTTGGTACTATACCAAATAATGCAAATTTTAATTTAGATTTTTTAGAAGCGGGTGGAACTTTTAATGTAAACTTTAGTACCCTTCAATTAACAAATAATTTTCTTACAAATTTTCTGTTAAATAATTTAAGCGGAAATACAGTATTAAATTTGGATAGTGCTTTTAACACTAAGTTTGCAACAACAGAATTTGGTTTTAAATCTAAAAATTTAACTTTTGATAGTACTGCTAATCTAAGTTTAATATTTGAAGATTTCACTACTCCACTACGCTTAAACTTTACCGATGAAATACAATGGAGTAATTTGCAAGTTCCACAAAAATTACCACCAATAGACCAAATAGGAGGGTATAATACTGATGGTACTGCTTTTGACTTCTTTTTAAACCTAAATAACCAACAAATTGCATCAACATTGTCAATGGGTTATTACAATGATTGGTTTAGAAAAATAGGTAATCAAGATTGGCTAGTTCCTAGAATTAATACTGTTGTGGGTGGGTCAAGAAGTATTTCAGCTAATGGTAGTTATTATTTAAGTGGTCGTGGATTAATTGGTTTAAATAAACTGAAAGGATATAATGATGGTTTTGATTTAATATCGGTTTCAGCAAATGCAGAAGTAACAAATTCAATATACATATCTACATTGCCAACTACATTAACAGATTTTGTAGGTGTCTTGTTTACTGCTACTACTAATGCACCACCTACAATTAATTATAGATATTCAAGTGTAATACCAAATAACTCAAATACAGCAGAATATCAAACCGATGTTGTAACCACTTCTTCTCCAACAACGGGTTTGAGTTATGGTTGTCGTTTACCCGAAACGGGAAATCCAACTGCTACCGAAACTTATGATGCAGTTGTTATTTTACCTATTGCATTTGTTGATAATCAAACTGTAATAGTTGGTTCTCAATCAGCTACAACACCAAATAGAATATCATCTTTTTATTGTGATGATTTAGCTACTGCTGTTCAAGATAAAATAACAAGCCTAACAATTAATGGATTGACTATAACTTTAAATCGTGATGAACCTACTAATATATTTAATGAGTCGTTTTCTCCAATAGGGCTTTATAACAGAAATTTTAAAGGCATTAAATCCATTGATAACATTTCAATTAATGAGTTTAACATAAATTCTATAACAATCAACGGTGGTGGAGTAAATTATGTTAGACCTTATGGAAGTGTAGCAATATTTAATTTTAGTGGAGTACAAGATGGAGGAAATCTAAATACAATAAAATTCACAAATTGTAATTTTCATAAAACGACTGTACCATTTACTTTTAATATTAATAATAGAATTTTAGAATCGTTATTTGGTGATGGAGTATATTTTCAAACAGCTACTACATTTACTGATTGTGTTTTTGGTTTAGCTAATAATGGCAGTAACCCAATATTGGAGGGTGAGTTTAATATTTTTCAAGAAAATTCAGTAACATATCCAAACGGTGTACCCGCTCTTTTAGGAAGTTGTGAATTTATTAATGTTGATTTCACGATTTCTCTTGATTATCACATTAAACTTAATAGTACATATAATGGGGTTGGATTAACCCTTACAAGTTTGCTTATAGATAATTGTAGATTAATGCGACAATTAGAGTGTATTGCANCACCGACTGTTATACCTCCACCAACTACATTGACCATAAGAAATAACACCAATTTTGGGATTACGACTTTGATTTTTGAAAATCATAATATAACAACATTTAATGCTTCAAATAATCCTGATTTAAGAAGTATAAGTCTTAAAGGAAATGCGTTAAACTCTGCACAAATGGATTCTCTAATAATTTATGCAGATAATCAAGGCATTAACAACGGTGTGTTAGATTACAGTAATCAAACAAATTCAGATAGTCCAACATCAGCAAGTACGACAGCTTATGAAAATTTAGTAACAAAGGGTTGGAATATTTCGGGTAATCCACCACCTCTTTCGGTAAACTTTAATATATCAACATTCTCTCAATCAACTTCTACGTTATTTCAAAAAAATAATGTAGATTACGCTTATTTTAATGAAGATGGAACAATATTCTTTTTATCTACTACGACAAATTATGAAAAATATGTTTTAGGAACTGCATATATTCTTTCATCTATCCCTTCAACTCCAACACAATCATTAGCAATAAACTCTAACCCAACTTTTATTGCGGGTGGTGGTCAAGTATGGGATAATGGTAATTATTATTTTAATGTAGTAGGAGGAATAAATGAAATGAGAAGATGGACTTTTGGAACTCCAAATGACCTTAGTACACTAGGTAGTCTTGCAAACTCTCAAACATCCTCAACAACGGGTGCTTTTGGTGGTACGCAAGGTTTTACTTTCAGTCCAACGGGTGATAGACTTTATATCTTAAAAAGTACAGCTATCGAAGAATATGAAATGAGTCAGCCTTATGATTTATCAACTCTTGGAACTCCTATTGTAACAACTTATGCTTCAATGGGGATAACTATTAGTTTAAATCTTGTAACTAAAAATTTAATATTTGACCCTAATGGGGGAAATGCAATATTAGTAGGTTCTCAATTCGTTGGTACGATAGGTGTTCAGTTACAAGTTAATGCTTATCAATTTAGCCTAACAACTCCTTATCAAACTCAATCAATGAGTTATGATAGTATAACTTTAAATTTAAACGAAACAAATAGAACGGGTGTCGCAACCTTTGGAACTCCAAATTTCAACTCTATTATCAACCTAATTACACTTTACAATGTTCAAGGTGCTTTCCCACAAAATAGTCAAGAATTTATCCTTCGTACTCCACCAACTCCATAAAAAAAGGGTTGCAACTGAATAGTGCAACCCTAAATGATTCCTTTAAAAACTATAACAAGGTAAAACTCTAACTTACAGAAGTGTCATTTTCCAAATCCAAAGTTAATGAATTATTTTTAATTTTATTATTTTTAGTAATAATTTTTTCGGGTTCAATAACTTCTATATCTAAAACGTCTAGGGGTTTAACGTCAATATCTAAATTTGCATATACAGATTTACTTCTTTTAGGTATTATTTTTTTACCATCAACAAACATAATATTGTTATCGTCATCTAATTTTAAATAACCCCCACCCTCAACCTTATCATCTACACTAATACCACGCTTTCCATAGTAATCTTTAGGTAAAGTTTTAGATAATTGTTTTATAACGGTTTTTTTATACATCCAACCTTGTGGGTCTTTCTTAGAACCATATAGCTGATTGGGGTATTTTGACATTTGTACTATTTCCATAATTTCTTTTTTTGACATAACTTTAAACATTAATTCTCCATTAGTCAATTTAGCAACTGCATAAACATATTTTATGTTTTTATTATCCCTTTCAAGGTTAGGAATATGCGTTAGTTTGGGTTCAAGACCAAGTTCATACTCAAAATCATCATCTTCATAAACTATTTCACTCCATATTTTTGATATTTCTCCACTTCTTAAAATAAGATTAATTACTCCTTTATACCCCAAAATTGGTGTAATTTTTTTTCCAAAAGGCAAAAAATAAAACTCACCTACATCTGCTGATGGATTAAGTCCTAATTCAGCACACAACAAAATGGAAGCAAATAAAGAAGCGGGATTATGTAAAAATGCTTGTTGCATTTGCTCACTTTTCTTTACTTCATTAACCACAATGTTTTTAAATTGTGAGGGTGTAATGTTGTGAGTTTTTAATAATTCTGCTAAATTCTTTTGTTCATACTTTGATATAGTAGAGGTAAAGTTGTTAATTAAAACTTGTTTAGGTGTCATTTGTGTTGATTTTTGTGTCATTGTAAAAGGTTTTTAATTTATTTTTAAATTCATTTGAGTACTTATATGTTTTTAAGTAGTCTGTAAACGCTGTTTGACGTTTAAATTTATAAAATTCAACTCGTGTAATTTCGTGCTGTATTTTATATTTCTTTGTTTTAGATGGTTTTTCATATAAAATAAAATCTTGTAAGCCTATTAAGTATCTATCCCAATAGAACATTTCAATTTGAAAGTCATATATTTTTTTATTAATATTTAACTGACTATCCTCCATAGTACACTTCTTCAATTAGTGGAATGTCAGATTTAAACTCACAAGAGTCATATAAAGGACATTTAGAGCAACTTTTAATGCTTGGGTAGGGTATAAAGTCTTTCTCTACATTCATTGCGTTAATCTGCTTATAAATTGATGATATATGATTTTCGTGTACTGAATAAGCATCTTCATCTATGTTGATTCTAATAAATTTTACATTATGAACTTCTTTAGATGAGAAAACCATAAAGAAAAAATCAAAATCACTATAATCTAAGTTATAATTTTCTTTTACCAACATTTTGTATTGTATGGCTTGAACAAGTAATTTCTCTTTATAATGTAAACTCTCTACATCCCATCCCGTTTCAGACCATTTATCATCTATAAGACCACTATATTTTAAATCTATAATACAAGGTCTGCCATTCATTTCAGCCCATATATCTAAAATACCATTTTTATTTTTGGATTCAAGTTTTAAGCCAACCTCTTTAATTTTAATTCCATACGCTTCTTTTATGCTTTTAAAAAGTTCTGCCGATTGCATCGCTCTTTTAAATGGAGTAGAGATAGCTTCTCTCTTTGTGCCAACATAGGATATTTTAGGTTCGGGCTTTTGTCCGTTTCGTGGTAAACAACCCGTAGCGAGAAACTCAAAGTAATTTCCCAAGTCCATTGGTTCTGTTGTTGGAAACTCTACATTATCAAAATGTTGGGCTTTAAATTTAATTCCACAAAGTTTTTTTCCTTTATAATCATTATAGCCTTTTAAAAACGATTGACTTATTTTTTTCATTTTTATTTATTGCTTTTTGTTCTTAATTACAATTTTCAAATATTCTTGTTCTGACATCCAACCATCAGAGGTGTATTTTGTGCCAACCCAAATTAATTTGTTTTTATTTTTTATTTTAAAAGATGAGCCTATTACTAAGGTTTCTACTCTTAAATCTAACAAATCTTTTATATTCATCCAACCACCCATTTTTTGATTCATATTTATAAGTAGTGAATCTGCAACCTTTCTGCTTTCTGCTTCGATAACAATAGGTTTATCAAGCTGATGAAAATAATACTTATACCTTTTTATGTTATGCAAAATGAGTAATTCTTTTCTCTAATTCTTGATACATTTTACGCAAATACAAGACTAATAAGTGAATTGAAATTGCATACTTATCGTTGTATTTATTTTCAAAATTATCTATCATATTATTTATATATGGTAAATGTTGAATATTGTTTTTATCGTTTTTTATTGTTGCAAATAATTTTTCAAAATCTAATAAAATTGGGTTCATAATTAATTATATTTGGTTATTCGCTTTGTTTGTGTCTTGCGAAAGTTTCTTGTAAACGGAAAGGGGAAATGGAGTTGATAGCTTGTTTCCTCTTTTTTTTATTTAGTAACCTTAAAAGCGAAAGGTTGTCCTATATCTCTTGATTCACAATATATCAATAACGCTTTAAAGGTTTCAAGTGCTTTTAATCTGCCCTTAACGATAGCTTTATTATTAAAAAACCAAAAGAAAGAATAGTCATTATCCACAACACCAAACTTATATAAGTTACCGCTTTGTGGTTTTTGTTGATTTGTTAATCTAAGAAGTGTGAACTGAATATCTCTTTCGTTAAATGTTTGAGTTGAGTATTCATTTTCCATCTCTTTATTAGAGAATGGAGTCAATTTTAAATTGTCCATATTATATTTTATCTGATTACAAGGGCAAATATAGGAAATAATAATTATTTTACAAAATAATAAACATACAAAAGGGGATAAATTAATACCCCCTTTAAAATTAAGCTATTGAGTGGCGATTCAATACCCTAATTGCTTGTATGTTAGATTATATTTATCAAAGTAGTCTTGTACCGCTTTAATATTAGATAACGATTCTCTATAATATATACAGTCCGTTTTCCAAGCGAAAAAATCATCTCCTAATAAATCAGATGCTTCTTTCATAAACGAGAAACAAGTTAGTCTTATAAACTTAAATACATTTTTTAAATCTACATTCTCTTTTTGATAAACATAGGATTCTTTTCTTTTTCCTTTTTCGTAGTTATCAAATTTCTTTTCACGACCTAATACGGATAGTGTAGCAAGTCGTAATGCCTTGCACTCTGTATCTAACCCACTAATGTATGTTTTTTCGTTAATCATCCCGTAGAGGTAAGCTATTCGCCAATAAGCGTGGTTTAAATCAGTTCCACACATAGTACCCTCATCAGTATCATAATCGTAATTATACTTAATAGAATTAATATCTTCGGGTAAATAAACATAATTATTTTTAAGCCACTTTGTAACTTGTTGTTTTACGTTATTGAATAAGTATATCTTCTTTTTTGGAAAATTGTTTTGAGATGCAAAAACTATATGTTTATCATCTAATATAATTTCAGTACATTCAGAAGCCTTCCTAACAGAAAAACTTAATTTATTTTTTACTAAGTCTTTAACATAGGAATCAGCACTTACTGATTTAACGTATTTTCTTGTTAATTTTTTAGTCATATTTCGCCACCTTTAAGTAAAATTTTCTTTTTTAAATCTTGAACCTCTTTTTTAAACTCTTTGGCAGTCCAAATACCATCTTTAAATTCTTGTTTTAAAATCGCTCTTTGTTTCTCAAATCTTATTGCGTTTTTTTCCTTTTGTTTTAAAAGAGCAATTTCTTCTTTAGTACTTTTAGCTTTTTTTATCTTTGATTGAATTTCTTTATCTTCTTTTTTGCCAACAACCTTTTCGGGAGTTTTGAAAGCCCTTTTTTTAGATTTTGACTTTTTTGCAGAATTTTCTTTTTTAATTAAGTCTTGTAATTTTTTCCTATCTTTTTTCTGATTATCTGAAAGGTCTTTTAAGTTTACACCTTTTACTACCCTTCTTGATTTTTCATCTTCTGTTAGAAATTCATCAACAGTTTCATTTGCTTCTGCATCTCCTTCCGATACAACTTTTATAAAGTAACTACAATTTGCTCTATCTCCTTGTGCTTTTCCTTTTTTTCTTAATCTAAAAAATGTAACATTTCCAACTTCGGCATATATAATTCTAATACTTGCAGTCAATTCTCCATTACCTATATTTGGAGCATCCTTAATTTTAGTAATACCCGTATTAACAAAACCATCCCCACCGTTAACTCCAATTTGAATTTGTGTATTTGGAGGTAATTGTAAAAGTGTTTCTTCCAATGTAAATGGGTCAATAACTCCTAAATCAGAATCGGGAATAGCAAATACGTTATGACATTTTGATTTCTTTTTAGTAGCTACATCATCGTTGATTGCGTTTTCTACTTTTTTTAATGTAAAATCTTTAAGTGGTAATTGCTTAAATGTTGGAAATAGATTTTTAGAAGTCCATTTTTGAATTTTGTTCCAACTATTTTTTGAAGTGCTTTCAGATTCTTCTAAAATCTGTTGTTTTAAATCGGGGTTTTTATCTGCTATCTTTTTTACAAGAGATGCAAGTTTCCCAAACTTTTTAAAATTATTTGATTTTTTCGCCACAATAAATAAGAATTATACTTTCAAAGATAATAAATTATTCTTAACTTTGTTGTAAGTTTTAGATTAATATCTTTGTTTAATAAAGGTTTGATATATTTGATTACAATCTACATTCTGTAAAACCCGCTTTCCCATAAAGTGGGTTTCCTTTTATATGTTATTTTTTATAACTGTAAACCACTTTTTGCTTTTATCAATTAATCTTCCTTGTGAATCTGTACGAAGTATCTTTTTAGTAACTGCTTGATTTACATTGCCACCTATAACTTCTATCTGATTACCTTTTGTAGATACAACTACATCGCAATGGCTTTTATATGAACTCGTAGTATCATAACCTACACCTCCTTGTCTTGGGTAACAAACCATATCTCCGACCTTCGGTGAGTATTCAGATAATCTATAACCAACAAAAGGTGCGTTTGTTTTCCCTTTTTTTCTATTAGAAATACTATCTCTTATATAATTAGTATGGGCAGAAGAATATACAAATTTATTACCCGCTCCCGCTTTTTTATAAAGCCAAGAAATAAATGCAGCCGACCAAGGCACTTCTCTATCATCTCCATCTAAATTTTTTCCCGTACCTTCTTTCCAATATCTACCAACTCTTTGTGAATAACCATCATCAGACTCAAAGCCACCTTTAGAAGTTTGCTTTCCATCAATGTTAATAGTAGGTTCTCCCCATCCTTTCCATTCTTTTTTAGCAAGAGAAACAACTCGGTACTTGACTAAAATTTTTCTCAATACTAAAATTAAGGCAGTACTTCCAAGTACCGCCCCAACACTAAATAATATGAGATTTTTTTTTGTCAATTAGTATTTTCCTTTAATATTGAGATTATAAAATTCCAAAGATACTTGACCCTCTATTGCAGTTGGGTACATAGACTTAAATGTAGCAAATGGTTCTTGATTTGATTTAACTGCTTTTTCAGTCATACGACCAAAATCCCCATCAACACCATCCGACAATATGCCAAAAGCACCAATAGAATAACCTTCTGCTACTAAAAATCGTTGTAGTTGCTTAACTTTTTCTCCTTTACTACCACGCTTTAATGGTAGTCCATCATTATTAGTTGTAGAAGTTGAAGTTGAAGTTGAAGTTGAAGTTGAAGAACTTGAGCCACCACCCTTGTTTGAAGTTTCTACTTCTCCAAAAGTTT
>JGI24005J15628_10001101_pt1 | contig 14662 bp, 19 predicted proteins | sample LinPmetageLP40_FD_15628 | JGI IMG/M metagenome (IMG submission 15628)
GCTAAAATAAAATCAAGGTTAGCATCAATTAAAGTTCTAACAGGAAGCCTTCCTGATACAATAGCTTTGATACCAACACTCTGTGTAGTAGATTTTGTAGCTGTACTTCCAAATGTAATAGTTTGTTTGTAAGGGCCTAGTTCTTCTTTTGAAGCAATCATTAGTTCTTCTACTTTACGACATGCCGCACCAATTGTTTTATAAGCAAAACTTAAACTACGCCCTTCTTTACCTACCGGTACCCCTGTTTGTCTATCATCACCACCTGTGCTAACAAAGAAGTTAGTAGTTGACTGGTGGCTTGATTGATCAACATAATACTTTGTAGCCGCCTGCATATTTGCTTGGTCAGCCGCTTGTCCTGCTAAGTCTCCTGGATGATCGTTTAGATACAATGGCCCTGTCATTGTATCACCTTGTCTACGTGTTACTGCATTTCTAGGAAGTACTTCGTCTGTAGTATAGTATCCTGCTAGTGCCGCAACATAAGTTTGATCAAGTATAGTTTGTGTGCCGCTACCTGTTGACGCTTGTATTCTATTAGTATTAGCAATAGAGTCATTTAATGTAGGAAATAATGCAATAGTATCTTTATCTATTACAGTCATAAAGTATGTACTTCCTTTAGTAAGATTAGATGCCGCATTAGCTGTAGAATTATAAGTTACAGCAACACCGTTAGCCGCTCTGTCATAACCGTGCCCGGTAATTACTAAATTACCATTACTATCAAAATTTGTAATAGTTAACGTGTATTCTGAAGCATCTGCAGGTTCTGCACGAACACCGCCTTGTTTATTTGGAACACCACCTTTAGTATATCTTTGATCAGCGTATTGCTTATCAATTACTAAGTCGTCAATAGTAAATGTTCCGCCATACTTATTAACAAATGCTGTTGCCGCATTGTCTGTTACAGCAACATTGCCTATAGCATTATTTTGGGCGTTTAATGGTCCTGCCATTTTTGGGCTAGGATCTTGTGAAAGTTTACTATTACCTGCTGTAATAATTAATTTTCCTGCAACGGTATAATTATACGATATTGTATCATCATTTGTGTCACCAGTTAGTGCTCCATCAGATGCTAATTCTAATCCTTCTACACCATCTTCTGTAGTTTTTACACCTATTAACCTACTTGCTAAACCTGAATAGCTATCTGGACCATCACCTAAGTTAGTAAAGTTTATCTGTCCACCGATACCAAATACTGCATACAGTTCTTGGAAGTTTTCATTGGTTTTTCGAAAAGCTTCACGGATAGCATCACCAGTACCATCATTACCTTCTACACCAATATCTACAATTTCTCTTGCCATTTCTTACTCCGTTTATATAGCAGGTACTGCTAGTTTATCCATATCAAAATTAACACTAATACCACAACCGCAACTGGATTGTGCATTAGGATTGTTTATTACAAACTGCGACCCGATAATATCTTTTTTATAGTCTATTTCTGTACCAAATAGAAACATTAAACTAGCACCTCCAATTACAAATGTACAATTTGTGTCTGTTTTTAACACTTCGTCGTCATCTAGTAATTCTTCAGGAGTTGTATATGTTCCCCATTCATACTCAAATCCTGCACAGCCTCCGCCTTTTAGATTTAATGTAACTGCATAAACCTCATGCTCGTCACAAATAGTGTCTATTTGCTTTTTTGCGGCATTTGTAAGTGTACATATTGTCATTTGAGCTCCTTATTGTAAGTATTTATCGATAACTTTTGTAATCTTAATGTAAATATAGTTATGTTCTTAGAAGAAAAAAATATTAAGACCCGGCACGTAAGNAAGTCTAAAACCGGAAAGGAACATGCTTATTTTAGATATAAACGTATAGTTATACTACGATGTGATAACTGTAAAACAGCATTTGAAAGACCAAGAGGAAGCATGGACCCTAAACGATTAACTAATAATTACTTTCATGTATGCAGTAATTGTGATGCTAAAAGATTTGCACAGAAAAAGGGAATAGAAAAGAAGCAGATATGGAATGTATCTGCTTCAAGTGATCTTCCTATTGGTAGATTGTAATTATTCTGACTTGTAAATTGTCCAAGCACCGTATGCTATAGCCGCATAAGCCGCAAGTTTAGCAAAAGGTCCAGCAATAAGTATGATTATACCTACTGCAACTAGTACAGCGCCATCCCATGAAGTACGCTCATCAAGTCTACTTGTAATCCATTTTTTTATCATTGCAATTCTCCGTTTCATGCTATTTATTTTTGTTATATAACTTTATTACCATTGAATCGTCTTAGTAATTAGAGTCGACTAGTTTAAGTTCCATAGGTAGTTTTTCGATTTCTATGACGTAGCTACTTTCTAACTTCCGTTTCCTTCATTATATACAAAAATAAACACTATAATTAATGGCTCCTGGATAAAGGATCTTGTCCACTATATGGTACGCACCTTGCTACCTATTATCAGTCATATTGTTAGCTGTCCAATTTAGCTATGCTGGAATCATTGGGGCCTTTGCTACTTTTAATGAATCCAATGTACTGAATGTGTTAACCATAGGTTCTTTGCATAGTGTATTTATCCTATATTGATTAAGTGCCGACGTAGCTAGGTTCTTGTGTTTAGACTCTACCATAATATCAGCGTAATCTAAAAAGGATAAAGCCCAGTCATTAACTGCATCATTCCACATGTAATCACTGTGTGCTCTTAGTTTCGCTTTTTTGTGTCCGGCTTGTTCCAAGGTGAAAAAGTGTGGTCTAGTTCTTTTACAATGTAGTGGGAGAATATCCTCTCTGCTAACACTATAATGAATAGTAGGCCTAACACCACGCCAGCTATCAATAATACGTTTAAATCGGTCGTCTGTGGGCTCAATATATTCTCCTCTAGTATTGCACCAATGATGATGGATGTCTAACACAAGAGCGAGATCTTTCTCAAGTTCGAGGCTGTGTTCGATTCCCCATTTGTTTTCGTCGTTTTCGATGGTAATGCAGTTTCTTGCTTCAGGCGTGAGTCTTTTAAGTGCGTCTTTAATACCGGCCGGACCTTTGCGACCTGAGATGTGGACGTTACACTTGAAGTCTTGGAAGGTCTTACCGTATCCCATCCACCTGATGATATCCACATGATATTCAAACTCCTCTATACTGCGATCAACAATGTCGGGGCTATCACTAGCAAGCACAGTAAACTGACCAGGGTGCATACTAAGCCGTACGTTGTGAAGACGAGCCAGCCTGCCGACCTTTGCGAGATGAACTGCACAGTACTCACGTACATCAGGTAGCCGCCAGTAGTAGCACCAGTCAAGCTGAGTGTAAACAGGCAGTATGTCAGAACCAAGCCTAACCATTCGTAATTCATTTGGTAATCCTCCTACATATTCAATTAAGTTGTAATAACTTTGTATGTTGTGGACCATTATGTCCCACAATCTTTGCTCTGCAACTTCTTTAGTTTGTCGATTTAACCATTGTACTGTTGTACACTTTGTATTTAGTGGACGCTGTATTTCTTCAAGAATTTTTTTCTTTTGTGTTTGGTCTGGATGCATATACTTACATGCAAAACCTATACGTTTAATCATTTACTATGCCTCTTATTTTCCAAGGTGTAAAACAAACACTTCCTAAGCTGATATGATCTGCTCCTGCATCGAGATAATTCTGTGCATCTTGTTTGCACGTTACACCGCCACCTGCAATCACTGTTACACTATCATGTTTATTTTTTATATATTCAATTATTTTCATAGTATATGGTACAATCATTTTGCCTGATAATCCACCTTTTTGTGTTGGTATTGTATTACTTGCATGTATTGTATTATAACCCAGATTTATAATTTTGTCAACCTGTTTTTTTGTAATTGTAGGCGGAACTTTTACAATGCACCATTTGCGTTTGTCTTTTGCAAATGCTTTAGTTAAGTTTGGATGTGCATCCACGTTAGGGCAACTTATGTTAAGTTCTACACTCATATTTTTAGGAACTATCTCATACAGTATCTTCCAGTCATTTGGTTCCAAACTAGCAATACTCATTACATTATGTGGTGAAGTATTATCTATTCCTGTAAATATTCCTGGGTTACGCAAACCTAATTTGTTGCGCCAGCCTGTTCTAGTATACCTAAGTGTTTTTATAATATGTTTTACTAGTCCAGGACGTGGCTTTACTGTAAATGTTCCAGTAACACTAATTATTGGCTTACCACTTAAAAAATTAGTATACTGTAAGTAGTTTCCAAATGGAGCACTAATAAAATACATTATCCTACAAACGCCTTCTCTTGAACAAACGTACCCGCTTGCTTCTTATTACCTTCAGAAAACCCCCAACCATCAAACATATATGCTACTTCATTATTAAATTCTAAATTGCCGCAAATCATAATCTTGTGTTCACTAGGTTCTAGATTAGGTACTATTTGTCCTGCTTTAATAAAATGTGTAATACGTTTGTTAATTCCATTCCATGTAGGATCCTGTGTTACTGTTGCTGTATATTTAATATCTTGTTCATATAAGAAGCTATCATATGCTAGTAATTCATCTGCTGTACGTACACTCCAATATACATGTATCTGATCGAAGTAATCGTACGTTGTAGGGTCTCTTAGAAGCGATATAAAGGGGGCTATGCCGGTCCCAGTAGCTAACAGCCATAAGTTACCGCCTAATTCTAAATTACTAAGTGTAAGGGTTCCTGTAGGCTTTTCTCCTACAATCAATTCGTCTCCCACTTTGATATGCTGTAATTTACTTGTCAATGGACCGTTGGGTACTTTAATACTATAAAATTCTATATACTCGTCATATGGTCCGCTTGTTAAACTATATGCTCTTTTAGGCGTACCTTCCATTCCTATCATTACAAATTCACCTGCTGTAAATCTAAATGTATTAGGCCTTTCAGTTTGTATTCGAAATAAACTATCTGTATAATGTTCTACTTCTGTAACTTTTACTATCATGGGTTATTTTGATCCATCTGAATAAAATGTATTAAAACTTATAGTAACTCGATTGTCTGTTGCGTTCTCGTTAGTAAAGTGCTCTAACCAACTTGGAAATAACGTTAGCTGTCCTTGTACACATGGCATCTCTTGTGTATATGCGTTGTACAAGTTTTCAGTTCCGATATTTACTTCACACATTCTGTTTGGAGAAACTGGTGATCTTAGAATTAGTGGACAACTACCTTCGTCGGCTATTGGGTAAAAAGCTCCACTAATAATACTTCCGGGATGTTGATGTAATTTAACCCTACCGCCTTTAAAAACTCTATTCATCCAACTGTTTTTAATATAGTTTGGAATTAGCATATACTTTTCTGAATAGTATCTTACACATAATTGTATCTGTTCTTTAAAGTCTTTTAAGTCTTTGTGGTCTAACCAGTTAATTGCTTCACGTTCGTCGTATGACGATTCGCTATTGTTTGCCATAATGCCGTGGTCACTAGTTTCAGTATTTTTTACAACTTCTAACATTATGTTATAGTCTTTATGCTCTGACAAATCAAATGTCATTACTAGTGTCGGAAATAACGCATATTCTCCAAGTACATGTAGTTGATTCATCTCCACTATGCTATCCTTTTATAATCTGTATTAAAGCTAATAGTTATTCGGTCATCACAATCAATAGGTGGAACAAAATGCTCTAACCAAGAAGGATGTAATATTAAATCTCCAGTCTTTACTTCTACCAATGATACTTGTTGATTATATTTTGTTGGTTCTTGTGTCTTATCTTTCATTCTATACGGGATAGTAGGATTTACAAAAGCTATTCCGCTACCTTCCGGTGCATTTAAATAGAGTGTACCACTAATTACACTATTTTCATGTCGATGCCTGTGTACTCTTGCACCCTTATTCATTTTAGTGTACCAACTATCTGATATAATAACATATTCTATACCCATCATATGTACATATTGAGTAGCATAAGTTAATATTAGATCTTTAAACTCTGGAACATCATGTAACACATAACTAGCAAATTCCCAATCTTCGATGTAACATGTTTTTACATCTCCTTCACAGATATCTAATATTGGATTAGCAGGAACAGGATCTGAAGTAATCCATTCTGCAAGATCTGTTAAATCTTTTTGTGTAAATTCACTTGCGATATCTTCAAGTATATTAACCTTAAATACCGGACTTGGAAATAAATCAAATACTTTTCTTTTTGTTCTATTATCAGTTGTGCTCATTTGCTATCCATTATTTTTTGTAATTGTAATTCTTTACCTGATATTTCTCTTAGTTCAAGACTATTTCCGTATGGATCCATATTTTCGTATTTTGTTAGACAGTCTCGTGCAGTAATATCTTTCCAGATTTCTTTCTTACCATCTGGCCATTTAATTTCATAACTACGTTTAGTTTTATCCCAGGATTTAGGATTACCCCCGTTTTCGTACATATAAGTACCTGTCATTTCCAATTCTCCTGACACCAAGGATCAATGCATTGTGGAGGGTTAGGCTCGCCATGGAATACTGCTACACTTGTGTTAGGAAGTATATTAGGCAACCCTGGTTCTAAAAAATTTCGAATACCATTTTTATCTCTAGTCATAGGAGGCTTTCCTCTCATCTCCCATTTGTAACTTTGTAACCATTCGTCCGGAAAAAATTCGTAATTTGATCTTACTTGTGCATAAAGCCAATCTTGATCTCCATGATATCCTTTTCTAGCACTATTCGGATCACTAACATAATTATCCCATACATGGCGCATTGCACCTGTTTCGACTCTAAATACACTACTGTTAAATCTATCCCAATTAGGATTGTTCATTCTATTAAAGTCTCTAATCACACAGAATTTGCCTGGTTCATATGTAAACAAATTATCAATATTTTTAAATACAATAATATCTAAGTCCATAAAAAGTATAGTACCTTGTATCGGAATATCAGCACTAAAGAAATAAGGTTTCCACCACCACCCCATAATGTCGTGGCGTATTGGTAAAGGCATAGTTTGTATTGCAGGATCAAGTCCTCTTACATCTTCAGTAAAGCATATAAACTTAAATGGTAAAGTCATATTACGAGTAACCATTTTGTTTAATACATTTACATACTCTGCACTATATTTTGTTCCATGTTTTAGACATACAATATATCTTTCATGGTTAAGCCCAAACCCCTCTGCGTATTCTCTTAACGGCATAGGNTTCTTAGGCNTTGGCATAGGTTTAGGGGGGGTAGAAGTTACTGGAGCAGGAACCGGGGTTCTCTTAGTTGGTGTTGGAGTATTTGTTACTTCTTTTTTTCCTTCCGGACGCTTTTGTACTTTCCCTTGTTTCTCAGCAATCTTGCGAAGTTTACGCTCTTGCTTCGACTCGTTGGGATAGTATTTTTTAACCATTGTGAGATGTTATCCGTTGTGTAGTAAATGGTGTATAGATTGCACTATTAGCACCATGCTCGGAACATTCAACTGATTCACACCAGCACCGTCCTTCTGACATGTCTTTAATCAATTTATCGGCAAATTCCCATGCATGATATGCAAACATTTCCGCACCAACTCCATCAAGTACCACAACACTACAAAGGTCTTTAGTTTCTAAGATTCTAAAGTCATTTAAGTGTGGATCGTTAATATCAATTACAGTTTTATGATCAAAGGTATCTTCTAGCCATTGCTTAATAGGCTTTAGTCCACCAAAGTCTACAGCCCAGTTTTTATTGTCTAATTCAATACAACCAAATGTAAATTTAAATGCTAAACTATATCCGTGCAGTAAATGACAATGTGAATGATCTGCATTAGGTTGTCTAAAGACTGCACTAAGTCCTATGTTGTGTCCGTATGTTTTTGTACTATAATAAGCCATATATTCTCCTATATTAAACGGCGGAGTATTTAAAGTGGGTCGACGTCTTAGTCCACTATACATACATTATATTATAACTTACTTAGTTTGTCAAGTGAAACATTAGACTTATTCCAGGCTTTTGGTAATTGCCAAATATTAGGAGCATAGATTTTATATCTATGATGTGGAAAGTATTCGAATACCTTTCCTATTTGATGTATCCAATATCTAGGATCTATATAATGATGTTCGCTTTTATTATAATTTGGAGTATCTTTGTAAATATTATTAATTCTATCATTGGTACTATGTAAGTCGAAGCCCAATAAGCAAATATCATCACTCCATCCATTTGTAATCATACTTGCAAGTAAAACTGCATATGGACCGCTTCCCCACTGAAACGGCTCGTCATGTCTTTCTGTGCCATGGTATGGTAATTCGGGTACTTCTCTAACTAATGGATAATGTTGAAATTCACTTACCCAATCCTTGCGTGTATAAATGAGAGATTGATAACCTGTGTTGACTGCTTCTCTAACCATCTTTCTATCAACACATACAAGATGATCTACTTTATAATCTCTTAGTATTGCATTACAACCAACTTTGGTCATGTTAATACTATCTATATCTATATTCCGTCTGCTCTCGCCGTTGCCAATAACCAGTGTCATACAGTTATTTACTCTATTCAATTATGAGTAAAATATTATCGTATGTTTGTGACTTTTCGCTTGTAAAAATTAAATAATTACAATCGAAATCACCAGTCATAGACACTCTCCATTCCCCCGGGCGTATTCCTACTGGCTTAGCCATTGCCCATTGATTTGGTATCAAATCTCCTGCTTTAGTATTATGCACATATTGTTGGGTAAACTTATCTAATTTTACTACAATAGAATTATCAGCTGAATAAGCCTTTCCGTAAACACGTTTACTATTACACTCGTGTCTTTTAGATCCTATCATCATAAATTGTATATCTTCGCTTACACTTACAGGGTTATTAGTAACCTCTATTTTAATATCGTGGAATACAAATGCATTTTGAAATTGGAGATAGCTAACTCCAAATGCAATTAAAGTAATCATACTGATACCACTTACTACATTTAGGCTGGCTTTAAACAATGCAAACTTAACGTTCTGTTTCATCTCTTATTCTTTCTACATCTTTTGCTACATCTCTAAATTCATGTCGTACATCATTTAAATTAATAGCGGCCCTATTTAGAACTCTAATTAGGTATCTTATGGTAAAAATAGTCCAGAACCACCAAATTACACTAGTCACAGCGAAGATGCTGAGGCCTATGTAAAAAGCCGTGTCTAGGGTAATCCAACCCCATACAGTAAGTGATACAGAAATAATCAAGAAGGTTGTAGGAACAATCTTGGCCATTGTATCCCATCGTTCTACTTGTTCTTCGATCTTTTTATTTTTTTTGATGTCTTCTAGTATTGTTGCCATAGTAATATACTTATCAGTATATTTGGAATTATTAACTAGCTAGATATTGGACCAAAAGGTTTCCATAGTCCTGGAGTACCTGCTCTAGTACAAACCCATCCTACATACCCTGTCGGTTGTGGATTACTATTCCAAACCATATCGCCTAATGCATAGGCTCCTGCTGATGGTGCAGTTGCACCACTTTGCATTTTACGTCCGTCTAGTTTGACCGGACCTGATGTACTAAGGCTTACATCTGGATCAATATTAGTAACACCAATTCCTAATTGACCAAAAACTTTAACTACTGCTGTAGGGTTAGTATTAGTTCCTGCTTGTATTGTACCATTTGCTTTGATAGATAATCTTGTTGTATCATCCGTAATAATATCTAAATCGTCATTAGTCCAAGCACCTATTCTAATTGTTTCGCCTTCTGGTTCAATAATAAATTCTGCGTCTAAACTTACAATACTTAATGCGGCATTTGGTGCTTCTGTACCAATACCTAGTCGATTACTTGAACTTTCCCAAAATATATATTGATCTATAGTAACGTCACCATTTACTTCTAAATTATTTAATACTCCTAAGTTTTGTAAACTTGAGTTAACAATTCCTACACCTAACGAATCGTGTGTAATTACTGGCGTAGTTCCCATACTAATATGCTTGCCGTTAGCTAAGTCAATACTTTCTGTTGAAAATAGTCTATCTGGATTAGTATGCCATACAAATTGTTTAGTAGGAGCACCGGTATCTCTCCAAAATAATCCTTTACCTGCTACAGTTTCTCCTGTATTAGGTATAAACTCTAAACTAGAATTTCTTTCGTTTCTAACATCTACAGATAGTTCTTTAACATCTAACTTTTCAACAGTTAGTTTTCCTTGTACTTCTAAATCACCTGTTACTGTATGAGCACTAATAGTTTGAGTATCAATATTATCAATAGTAATACCATCATCATCTACTAGTAGCTGTGTTTCTTTAGCAGTATCAGTAATACCCATACTCTTAAATAGTGTAATCATACCTCCGTGAATTTTATCTCCACTTAGTTCACGATCATTAATATGTGCTTTAAGAGGTGAAGGTTGATCGGTTAAGTCATTATATGAACCTGAAAACTGTTCCGGAACGTTATATAATTCTGTGTAATCTCCGTCAAAAGCATTAGTAATACCATACCCTTGTAATGTAGTAGGGGTTCCTTGTATAGATCCCCAAACGGGCATTGGTGCATCTTTCGATGATATTGCTTCTACTGCACTTGAAACGGCTAGTAAACCGTTCTTCATGTCTACTATTTTCTGATTTATATCACTCATGTAAGTATTTATCAACTTACCTTTAGAAGTATTGTGTCAGGGTTACAACGTCCGTTGAGCTTAGTATCAGTAGTCGGAATATCATCTAAGATTGTACGTAACTTTACCTTGCCTGCCGCCTTAAAATCTTTGAGTTGATCATCTGGCTTACGTAATGTTTTTTGTATACTCATTTTATCATCATAGCCTATAACTGTAGTACCTTTAACACTAAGTCCACTACCTTCTCTCATCATTCCTTTCGGATCAATGTTCTTTGCGGTATATTTTCCTAGTTTACGTGTCTTAATATTAAATACCCAAAGCTCGCTTGCCCCGATTACATCTGCAGGATTTATACTTGCTAGTTTGTACTTGCTATGAACTTTCAAATATTTTAACTTTTCTACAAGTTTTTCAGCACTCTTAGGTTTACTCTTACGAGGCTTTCTGTTTACTTTTGCACTATCAATAACAAAGTCTAATGCAAGCAATAGCTCTTCAATAGCAATAGTATAATTTTTGATATCTGCTTTTTTAAGATGTGCATAGCCTTCTTTAAGTTGTGCCCACATATCTTGTGTGTGTTCGTCCATTTTCTTTAACTGGCCAGCTGTAGGAAATCTTTCAAGTTCTTTAAAGTCATCTAGCTCATTTGCATAAAATCCTTTTAGCTTACGTGCATGTGCTTGTGTAACTCCGGTATCACTAAAGTGCTTTTTAAAATCAAACCCTTTAGGATTAAATGTTTTTTTATCAGAAACAAATCCTTCAAGCCAATCTTCAATTTTTTCTGCTTGTACTTGTGCTTGATCTCTAATGCGTTCTTGTATAGTAGGAGTATAAACATTAGCATTAGCGTTTTCTTCTTGTTGCTTTTCGTCTACTATTTTACTACCTTGTTCAATACAATTTTCAATACGTTTTTTAAGAAACTGATCTGCAGGGGCAGTTTCACCCATTGTACCTGGTAATGTCTGCCAGTACTCATCTTGTTTCTTGTTGTAAAGAGGCATTCCGCATATTAACATCTTTGCAGTAATTGCGGCTGTTACACTTAATGCATAATTAGGGGCAGCCTTAGCTTGTCTAATTTGTGTCTTTGTATAACTATTCTTTTCCATCCACTGCCATGTAAACGGATATAAGTCTACTGGCTTAAAGTTTTGATAATAGAAATCTCTAGTAGCTTGAGCAAAACGATGATACTTTTCCCCTGACCAATCTTCCCAACCTTCCCAACTAGGATCAGCAAGTTTACCACCTCTTCGAATACGTGGAGCGCCGCGTGGTGTTTTTTTCTTAACTGCTCTTCCAGTAATTTTGTTTACTCTAGCCATGATGTTCTCCTAACTGTTTTAATTAGTATATAGTCGTATGATTAGAAAGTCAAGCCTTTTTGGCTATGTAAATTTCTTTTTCGTATGAAACAAGTCTTTATACTGATATCCACCTTCTAGTTTAGAAGCTGATTCTTTAAATCCTAATTCCATATTCCATTCGTCTCGTTTAAAAGGAATAACTTGCATTAAAGGTTCACCTTGTTTTAATGTGATGCTTTTAGATTGCATTGAGTACCCTGGAAACTGTACAGGCAAGTCGTGCTTGTCTGTATCTACTATTGCAGGGAATAAACTAAGGTCGTGGTTAAAATTGTAAAAAGGTTGTAAAAATAAACAACTATATCCTTCTGGAGTAATTACTGTCCAAGGGTGCTTTATTTTAACCCAATGTTTTTTATTATCGTCAATACGGACAGGACACATTTTATGATGATGAGTTGTCGGTTGATAATTAACATGTGAATGAGAAATAATGCCCTCATAATTTCCTGGCTCGTCTTTTGGAAATAGTGTTAGATCATAAGGATTAACAATTATATATCCGCTAGTAAGAATGTCCATAACAGGCATACACTGCTTAATTGTAGGAATAGTATTGCCTGCAATGTGTAACCTTGTCTCAGTTGACACAGTTTTAAACCAATCAGGCAACATCTTCTTTGCTGGTATAACTGGATAATTTTTTAGAACTATGTCATCTGAGCATGTGAACTGGATGTTATTCATGTTCTCCGCCGGGGTCACCTTTGTCTAAAGGAACTTTATGTGCAATACCTTTATCATCTCGGAATATAGTAAATCCTCTACCTCGTCCGTATGAGTGATATCCTTTTCTAAATTCAAATACTTGTGGTTTTCTTTTAGCAGTTTCAAACGTTCCTACAGTCAAAACAATCGCGCCTAAAAGAATTACGTGTGCTATAGCACTAAATCCAAATACCACATAACTGCCTACCAAGTTAGCAAAGGTTATACACCACATCCATGCAAGTACTTGCATGACTAAATGTCTTACTTGTAAACTAGGAATATTCTTTAATGGATTATGATCTAAATCCATTACACTATTCCAACTATCGTAAACCCATTCTCTCATAGAAAATACTCCTTTATCTAATGTTGTTTTTATTGGGTAGTGTGCATCGGCACTATCTTTATAATCAATGGCATCATAAATGTCTGCAAACATTCTTGATATCTTGCCATCTTTGAAATAGGCTGTTACCTTGTACATGTTATCTTCCTATTAAAAATCACCATCTATTCCGTTGATGGTATATGTGTTACCTTTATAACCTTCGTCCATTTTTTCAACGTCGGTCATTTTCTCTCCATCTTTACGGGTACGTGGATTAAATTTTTTCTCCTGCTTCGAAGCCTCTGAAACATTTAAATCTTGGGAACCTAAGACTATACGTTTCAGAGTCTTTAGACTTTGTTCTAGCATCAGCCCTAATCTCAATTAAGTCACCAATGAGACTAGCACGGTTAGTCCAGAACTGATCACGTTGACTGTCAGTGAAACCACTCCCACAGTTAAGGCTATAAGTGTATCCATCGTCTTCTCCTTCTACTATTACGGCACCTAGTCTTCCTTTGTTGCGTCCGGTGCCTTCCTCGACATCAACAACAGTTAGTGTAATTTCAATAAATGGTTTAGCTTTTAACCACGAGTGTGTACGTTTGCATTCGTACGGTGCATTAATGTCTTTTATCATTACACCTTCATATCCGCCGTTTACAGCTTGCTTATTTAGTTCTACAAAGCGGGTTTGTCCTTTTGTGGTGCTTAGATCCACATTCTCCCAATCTAACGCTTGTACATGTTTTAAAACGCTTGTATGTTGCTCTACCCAAGCCTTAGTTGCCGCACTTCTAAAAGACTGTGGCTTATCCCAGACACCTTCTTTAAAGTTTGTTAAAGGACACATATCAAATAAATGCAATACTGCATCTGTTGATTGTTTACCGTCCTTCCTATGTACTTGCTTCATAAGATCTTGGAAGTTTGCACTCATTACTTCTCCATCTAATACTAGATCGTATGGAGCAGGATTGTCTTTTATAACTTCTTCGATTTCTGAAATGATATGTCCAAAGTTGTGAAACTGCTTACCGTTACGGCTAAACATTTCTACCTTGTCTCCACGTATAATAGTTAGTACACGAACACCATCAAGTTTAATTTCAATTTGCTTTTCGCCTATCATTTTCTTTTCGTGGTTAGCTGAGTCATGTGCAAGACTACAAGTAAATGTAGGAATGATGTATTGCGGGAACTGTTTAGCTACTTTGTTTACAGTTTTTTCACTACATCCACATCTTAAATCCTTGATAAGAATACGTCGGTAGAACATATTCCATTGTTCAACTGTTGCAGTATCTTTACAAAGAATGATTGCATCACGTGCCGCATGGCCTGTAAGACTACGATCAATAAGTTTACGTGCTAGTTCCTTAAACACTGGCCAAGCAAGACCTTGTCCGTCTATAGTTGCTTCAGGAACTTGCTTCACTCCAAAAGTAACAAGTGGATCAAGTGCCATTCGAACACCTTCAAAGAATTCATCTAGTCCTTCTTGCATTGCTTCTAGTATAACAGCCTCTTTAGCAAGTCGGCTATTGTCTGCTTCTAATTTTGCTATTATTTCTTGTGGTTGTGTTTTCATTTTACCCTCTTAAGTTTTACATTAGTATATGTTTGTGTGATGTCACA
>JGI24005J15628_10001103_pt1 | contig 14660 bp, 34 predicted proteins | sample LinPmetageLP40_FD_15628 | JGI IMG/M metagenome (IMG submission 15628)
ATAGAAGAATAATAATGAGCATACAGGATATGAAATTATATATAATAAATTTCTCAGCTTTTACGTTGAGCTTAACAAATATTGATATGATTTTAAAGATTGTATTACTTACAATCACAATCCTTTACACAGCTCACAAATGGTATTTAATGTATGAAAAAAATAAGTGAACATATAAGTTATAAAGAGGCAACTCATTCGCAAACAGCTTTACAATTAGGTTTAAGCAATAAGCCTAAAAAGGAGCATTTAGAAAGTATGGAATTAGTTGCTGAAAAGGTATTTGAGCCATTAAGAAAATGGGTTGGAGGGCCAATAAAAGTTAATAGTTTCTATCGATCTGAGGAGGTTAATTGCCGAATTAATGGAGCATCAAAAACCTCTGATCATTTACAAGGCAAAGCAATAGATATTACAACAATGGGCAAAAAAACAAATAAAGAAATGTTTTTATATATTATTGAAAATTTAGATTTTGATCAAGTTATTTCTGAATACCCAATTAATGGTGAGCCCAAATGGATCCACGTTTCTTATAAAAGCAAAAAAGATAATAGAAAACAAGCATTGGAAATTAAAAGAAAAGGAAAATATTTTACTTATACTGGTTGTAAGAGTTGTTAAATGAAATATGAGTTTGCTATTATTGAAAGATTATCAACCGGTATTTTAATTGGGTTTAGTTTTTATCCAAAAGAAAATAAAGATGATTATAACGAATTAAACATTTATTGCATACTTTTTGCTTTACATTTTAAATTATACTAATGCCTATACCTAAAAAGAAAAAAGGGGAAAAACAAAGCGAATTTATGATTCGTTGTGTTCCTGAGTTGATGAAATATCACGAGAAAGAACAAGCAATAGCAATTTGCTACAAAACTTTTAGAGAAGAATGAAAAAAGAAGTAGGTATTGATTTAGATAATGACGGCAAACCTGATTTGCATTTTGATCTTAAAACTTTAATTTTAGTTATTGGAGGGTTAATAAGCATAACAATGACATATTCAACTTTAACTAAACAAATTGATCTTAATAAGGCAGAAATAGAAGTTGCTAAAAAGTTACCCCCTTTACAATCTCACGATATTATTGAGCAAAAAATATTATACTTAGAGGATCATCTTGAAAAATTAGAAGAACAACACGATAAACGTATTGATCAATTAGAAAAAAAAGTATATAAAAGATGAAAACAATATTTGCAAAATTATTTGGAGGAACTGGTTTAAATATTGCTGATAAAATATCAAATATAATTGATAAACATACTTTTAGTAAAGTTGAGAAAGCTCAGTTTGAAAAAGAAATGGAAAAAATTTTTATTGATGCTAAATTAAATTTAGAAAAAGAAATTACTTCAAGACATAAAAATGATATGATTTCAGATTCTTGGCTTAGCAAAAATATTAGGCCTATGCTTACTATTTTTTCTTTAATGCTTTATACCTTATTTTCAATTACTGATGGCAATATTGGAGATTTTAATATACAAGATAATTACGTTTCAATGTTAGGCCAAATTGTAATTATGAGTTTAGGTTTTTATTTTACTTCTCGAGGCATTGAAAAAACTGCCTCAATTCTTAAAAAGTAAAATATTTTTTTATATATTTAAAAAATAAATAAACTTGCAAAACCTAATAAAGTTGGACGTTGCTTGGATCAGGCAATTAAAAAAATAAATTTTTAGAGGCTTTTTCTTTCTTTTTGTTTTTATTTTCTTTTGGTTATTTGTTTTCTTTTTGTTTTTGTTTGTTTTAATTAATATTATAAATGAAAAAAATCTCAAGAAAAAATATAGTTAAAAGATTAGATACTGTATTTAGTTTATATATAAGATTAAGAGTTGCAAATAATGAAATGGTTGAATGCTTTACTTGTGGTAAAATAAGCCATTATAAAAAAAATATGCAATGCGGACATTTTCAATCTCGATCTTCTTACTCAACTCGTTGGGATCCAAATAACTGCCAAGTCCAATGCTATGGATGTAATGTAATGCAACAGGGAAGACAATATCAATTTGGATTAAATTTAGAAAAAAAATATGGCAAAGGGGTTGCAGAGGATTTATTAATTAAATCTAAACAAACAATAAAATATTCTAATGATGATTTAAAAGAGATGATTTTATTTTATAATAATTTGGTAAATCAATTAATATAATTATATTTGAATATCTTGTTTCGTTTTTCTAAAAAAAGGGTTAATTAATTTTAGCTCTTTTTTTTTTATTTTTTTTATATATATAATTTTTATATATTTGTTTTAAATATTAAATATATCCAATGAAACAAGAAAAAGCAATATCTTACGAAGAACATTTTGTATTAGTAAATTATTATCAAAATAAAATTCAAGAATTAGAGGCAAAATTAGAAGTGTCAGTTAATCAACAATTTGAACTTGTAAAAAAATCATTATGAAAAAAAACATATATAAAAAACTTTATGAGTTACAAAACGAGATAGGAGCAATTAGCAAAGATGCTACAAATCCTTTTTATAAATCAAAATACTTTGATATAAATTCCTTAATAGGCCAATTAAAACCTTTATTACAAAAACATAATTTATTATTATTACAGCCAATAACTGAAAATCAAGTAAGAAGTATTATTTATGATTTAGAGGGCGGTAGTGTAGAGTCTTCTATAATTCTTCCAAATGATCTTGATGCACAAAAAATGGGATCTGCAATAACTTATTTTAGAAGATATACTTTACAATCTTTATTAGCATTACAAGCGTTGGATGATGATGGTAACATAGCATCAAAAGCCTTTGTTAAATCTAAACCTCATTTATTAGACAACTCTCCTCAATTTAAAAATGCTCTAAAAGCAATGCAAGAGGGCAAAACAATTAATGACATAAAAGCATTATATAAAGTAACAACCTATATAGAAAAAAAACTATTAAATTTTAAAATATGAGTAAATTAAACAAAGCAATTTTATTAAGACTAACGGATGAGGATCACGAGACTTTAACAAATAGAGCTAAAGAAAAACGTATGTCTGTATCTGGATATATAAGAACTGAATTATTAAACAATTAAATTTATAAAATTATGGCGGGAATTATTACAGCAAGTATTAGGGTAGATCAACTCCCTAAAGAAAAATTTATTAATGGTAAGGGCGATGCGGTTTACTATAATCTTACAATTATTTTAAATGATGAATCAAGATATGGCAATAATGTTGCTATTACTGATTCACAAACTCAAGAAGAAAGAGAAGCAAAAAAACCTAAATTTTATTTAGGAAATGGCAAAGTTGTTTGGACAAATGACATTATTAAATTAGCCGAAAAACCTGTTGAACAATCAAATAATGATGATTTACCTTTTTAATTAAAAAAACAACTGATGCGGGGTGGGATCCTGCATTGAAGTAACCACTTACTTTATTGTTGTTTTTAATAAGGGGAATTAATTTTCCCCTTTTTTTTATGAAAAAATTAACCGACAAACAAATCAAAGCAAATATTAAAATTAAAAAGCACTATTTTTCTGTTCAAAAAAAATATAATTTGAATAAGAAAAAATAATATATTTATTAAATGCAATTACGACTTGATGATAAACAGACAGAGGAATATTTAATAATGCAAGCAATCGATGAAGATTGTATAATTCACGCTAACGAGAAAATAGATTACCCCCCAGTTGCATTATCATTTGGAGAGAAATTAATTAAAACATCCAAAGGAGATTTATTACTTCCAATACCGATTGGAACGTATGGTAACTTCTCAGTAGTTAGTGCTCCACCNAAAACAAAAAAGACATTTTTAATCTCATTATTAGCATCAGTTTATTTAGGAAGCAAAAACAATTTTGGGGGCAATATAAAAGGCCATAGAGACAATAAACATTTAATACACATAGATACTGAACAGGGCAAATGGCACGCACAAAAATGCTTTAAAAGAGCCTTAGAAATGAATAATTCGGATTATTCAAAATTTTATCATACTTTTGGATTAAGGACGTTAAATTACAAAACAAGAATAAAGTTCATTGAATATTGTTTAGAGCATAAAATTAATAATTCAGGAGTATTAATAATTGACGGAATTGCTGATCTTGTTAGTGATGTTAACGATATTGAGCAATCAAACTCTTGTATTCAAAAAATTATGGAATGGAGCTCTAATTATAATATTCATATAATTTGTGTAATACATTCTAATTTTGGATCCGAAAAAATGACAGGGCATTTGGGATCTGCTATTGAAAAAAAATGTGAATGCCAAATTCAGTTGGAGGCTAACACAGTAAACAAAGATTGGATTACAGTTCGCTGTAAAAGAAGCAGAGGTTTCTCTTTTGAGACATTTAGTTTTAAGGTAAACGAAATTGGACTACCTGTAATTATTGGGGATTTATACGACCCTTTAAAAAACTAAAATATGAATATAAATTTTGCTATCTCAAATATTTAAAAAACATCGTATTTGGATTGATATTGTTTGCACTTTTGGTTGCAATAAAGATACTGCTGAGGACATCGTTCAAGAGATGTATTTAAAAATTCAAAAAAACATAGATAACGGACTTGATATAAATTACGATGATGATTATAACTATTTTTATATTTTTAAGACTCTGAGGAGTATGTTTATTGATTTAAAAAGAAAAGAATCAAAAGTCATACTCTTAAATATAGATGATAATATTTCCTATTTCCATAACATTGAGGATGTAAATTATATTGAGAGTTATAATAAAGTTTTAAAAGAATTAAACAAATGTTATTGGTATGATCGCAAAGTTTACCAGTTATTAGAGGGCAACGAATCGGTTGCTAAATTATCAAGAAAGACAAATATTTCCTATCACTCGTTATATAATACATACAGGAGAGTATTAGATAAACTTAAAAAAGTATTATGATTGGAGACATTGTTTATTATTTCACAAAATATACCGGAATAAGATTTATTTGGAAAAAGATAAATCCTAATTGCAAATGCGATGAAAGGCGTAAAGAATGGAATGATATAAAGATAAAAAGATGGTAAAATTTAATAAGGATGATTATAATAAATGGAAAGATTTTAGAGAATCAAAACGAGACATTACCAAAGCAGAGTTTAAACTATTATGCAACTTGCACTCAAAATATTTTAAACATCCAATACACTATCCTTGTTCCTGCGCTATCCCAACAATAAAAAAATGGAGGAATCAACTTAATACCATTTTCTTAAATGGGTATTGAGACTATTAAAAAACTCGAACAAACCTTAGTTAAATTCTTAAATTTTGAGGGTTGGAATTTAGAATGGTCTGGAGATGGTTTTAAACATTATGATGCTATTGGATTTACAAAAAAAGGTATTCCTTGTGTTATTGAAATGAAATTTAGGAACAAGTATTATGAGGAGAAAATGCTTGAGAAATATAAATATGATTCTTTAATGAAGTTGGATCCAAAGGTTGTAAAATTATATTTTGTAAACGATCCAAAAGGAAATTTTTTATATTGGTTAAATAAATTAAAACTCCCAAAGCCTGTTGAAATGTATTGTCCTGACACTACAATGTGGACAAAGAAAAGGCTTTTAAAACCTGTTTATCTTTTAACAGAAAATCAAGCAACAAAAATAAACTTAAATTAAATTTGTTTATTATATATTTTATATATATCTTTAAGTTATAATAAATAAGTTCATTTACATATTTGAAAGTGTTGGGTCAATACAGAGTGCAAGTCTCTTTAAATAAAAGACTATATGAGTCATCTTTTAAATTATGTAAATGGATTTTTTTTAATAAAATATATTATGATGAAACTTGAAAAGTATAAACAAAATTTAGCCATACAAGGAAATAAAGTATGGAGTTACACAACTAATGTTGCAACGATTGAGGGCAATAAACTTATTCAGCACGGTTGGTGGTCGGTAACAACTCAAAAGCATATTAATTATGTAGCGAAAGAACTTGATTTAACTTTAATTAAATAATGTCACACAAACCTCACGCATTCGAGAATCAAATATTTAACCATTATAGAGAACAGGCAAAAGCTATAAATGATGCAATAGCATTATTAAAAGATCATAACTATACTATAATAGATTTAGAGGGCAAATGGATAAGAAAAGTAAATGAACAAGCAAATCGCTAAAGAATTAAAAGAATTTTCTATTATTGTTAAAAATAGATATTCACATAAAGACAGAGCAAACAACTTTAACAAAGAGACTTTTGAAGTCCAAGAGATAATCCCTACAAGCGATCATACAGCAACAATTATTTTTGAAAAAAACACTCATAAAAGATGCGCAATGTTCTTTTATTATATTCCAAGATTAAAAAAATGGCATTATTTTGTGCCAACTGATTCACATATTAACGGAATGACTTGTTTTGCAAATCAAAAGATTGAGGTTGAAAGACATAATTATAAATATAATTTTGATTAATGATTTTATTATTCGATGCCGACAGCTTAGTTTTTGCGAGCTGTTACAGGCCNAAAGCTGAGAGTTCTGAAACTCCTTTTTATATTAATATAGATGATGCTATAAATAAATTTGATGAGCAATTTATGAAAATAATAAATGATCTTGAGGAGACATACGAGATTGAAAAGGTTATTACTTTTAATGGTTGTAAAGGAAATTTTAGGAAAAGATTATCAAAGAATTATAAAGCCAATCGAAAAAAACAAATCTTGCCTCCTCTTTTACACCCTATGCACGATTATGTAAANAAAACATACGAAAGCAAATATGCATTTGGAATNGAAACAGATGATATGGTAGCAAGATATTGGTTTGAATTATCAAATCAATTTGGCAGAGATAATGTAATGATCGTNTCCATTGATAAGGATTATAAACAATTTCCTTGTTTAATTTATAATTATCATTATAAACATAAAACTATAATAGACATCAATCAATCTGAGGCTTTATATAATTTTTATGAGCAAATGGTAGTTGGAGATTCTGCCGACAATGTTAATTTCTTTAAAGGCAAAGGCAAAAAATTTGCTGAGAAATACTTTAAAGATTGCAAAACTAAATATCAATATACTAAAACTCTTTATGCTTTATTTAAAAAAGAATATAAAAGCAAAGCAAAATTAAAGTATATTGAATGCTATAATCTTTTAAAACTTTTAACAGAATGAAAAGAAAATTTAAAGAACCAAAAAACAAAAAAATAAAATTTATTAAATGCGATGAGTTTATTCAAACTTACCAATGGCATAAAACCAATAAAGGAGACAAAATAAATAAACTAAAATAATTCGTTATATAAATGAAACCTATTAAAATAAAAGTATCTAAAATAAAATCAAATACAAACAATCCAAGATTAATAAAAGATCAAAAGTTTAAAAAATTAGTTGAAAGCATTAAGGAATTTCCTGAGATGTTAAAATTAAGGCCAATTGTAGTTGATGAGAATAATATAATTTTAGGCGGTAATATGAGATACAAGGCTTGTATTGAGGCAGGTTTAAAAGAATTATATGTAATACAAGCAGATGATTTGACAGAGAAACAAAAAAAGGAATTTATTATAAAAGATAATGTAGGCTTTGGAGAATGGGATTGGGATATTTTAGCAAACGAATTTGATAATTCTCAATTGAATGAATGGGGCTTAGATGTATGGGAGACAAAAGACATTGATTTGGACGAGTTTTTTATTGATGATACAACAGATAAAGAAGAAACAAATAAAATAATATTAGAATATAATAATGAGGATTATGATATTGTAATTGCAGCATTTGATAGACACAAATTTGAAGATAAAAAGTTAAAAACAAAATTAGAAATAGGACAAAATATGGAAAGAGAGGAGTTAATAAAAACTCTTTTGCTTCATAATATAAAATTTTAATGCAAATTTATATATGTATTAGAGGTCCATTGTCGCCTCTTTGGAAAACATTAATGAAATTATATTTATCAGGAGCAACGACTGCAGGGAATATTAAAAACTATTGGAAAGAATCTATGAACGTATATTTAGCAGGAGGCAATTCAGGTTATAAATGGGCAGGCGATTACAACGAATTAATACAAACTCATAAACCTTTAATTCTTGAGAGTTATTTTTATTTAAAAGGACAAGATGAATGGATCCTAAATTTAAGACCTTTTTTTAAAGATTTTTTACTTGACTCAGGAGCGTTTACTTATTTAAATGGATTAAAAGAATCTCCTAATTGGGATCGTTATATCGATAATTATGCAGCTTTTATTAATAAACATAAAATTAATTTATTTATTGAATTAGATATTGACAGCGTTGTAGGATTAAAAGAGGTTGAGAGATTAAGAACAAAATTAGAAAAATTAACTAACAAAAAAAGTATTCCTGTTTGGCATAAAAGTAGAGGATTAGATTATTGGAAAAAAATGGTTAAAGAATATGATTATGTATCAATAGGCGGAATAGTAACTAAAGAAATAAAACAAAGCGAATACGATATATTTACAATCTTATTAAGAATAGCGAGAGAGAATAATTGCAAAGTTCACGGATTAGGATTTACAAACTTTAAAGGATTAAAAAAATATAAATTTTATTCTGTTGACTCTACTGCTTGGGTTTATGGTAATCGAGGTGGTTTTTTATATTTGTTTAAAAATAATACCTTAGCAAAGATTGAGCCCAAAGGAAAAAGATTATTAGGCAGAAAAGCTGCATTACATAATTTTACGGAATGGTTAAAGTTTAGCAAATACGCAGAAAATAATTTATAAATATGAGCAAAGCAATTATATTATTATCAGGAGGACAAGATTCGACAACCTGTTTATACTGGGCCAAAGATCATTTTGAATATATTGAGGCAATCGGTTTTGATTATGGGCAAAGCCATAAACAAGAATTAAAACAAGCTCAAAAGATTTCAGATAATTTAAATATTAAATATAAAATATTTGACATAAAAGGTTTATTAGCATCCTCATCTTTGACCGAGCATTCAGATCATACAAAAGAATCTTATATAAACAGCAGTTTGCCGGCATCTTTTACATCAGGACGTAACATATTGTTTTTAACTATTGCTGCAAGTTATGGGGCGAGTAAGGGCATTAACGATTTAATTACTGGCGTTTGTCAAACTGATTATAGCGGTTATCCTGATTGCAGAAAAACTACAATTGATTCTTTACAAACTACTTTATCCTTAGGGTTAGGCGCAGGAGATTATAGAATACATACACCTCTAATGTATTTAGATAAAGCAGAAACATTTAGATTAGCAAAGGATTTAAATTGTTTAGATGTTATAATTAACGATACTCTTACGGATTATAATGGCGATATGAAAAAAAATGAATGGGGATATGGAAATAAAGATAACCCTGCAACTGAATTAAGAGTTAAAGGATATTATAAAGCAAAAGAAAAAGGTTGGATATGAAAATAGAAAAGAAATATTATTTTTATGCCGGTCACAGAAACAAAACAGCAGGAGAAAAATGCTCAAGATTACACGGACATACTTATGATGTTAAATGTATGTTTAATTTTGAGATTATGAAAGATGGAATTACGATGCTGTTTAGCGATATTGACAAAAAGGTTGAGCCAATAATTAAATACTATGATCATTATTTAATTTTATGGGAAAAAGATACGTTATGCGAGCTTCTTAAGTATGGCAATGAGCCTTACAGAGAAGTTCCTTTTGAGACATCAGCAGAAAATATGGCAATCTGGATCTTTAACAGAATTAAAAATGAAGCAAAAATGCCAATTACAAGAATCGAATTAGCAGAAACAAAAACAAGCAAAATTATATATGAGCCAAAAATTAGCAATTAGCGAGGTATTTTATTCTATACAAGGAGAGGGAAAGACTGTAGGGATCCCAAGCGTTTTTGTTAGACTCGGAGGCTGCAACTTAATGTGTGGGGGTATGGGAACTCAATTTGATGGCGAATTACACAATGGTGCCGAGTTTAGATGTGATACAGTAGAGGTATGGATGAAAGCAGATTTAAAAAACATAAATGAAATATTAGATGATAAATGTATAAAAGCAATAAAGCAAGGAGCTCACATTATTTTAACAGGTGGGGAGCCAACAATGCAGCCAAAAGGTTTAGAAGAGTTTATGAAATATGTATACAAAGAAATTAATCCCTTTGCATATTTTGAGGTTGAGACAAACGGAACAATAATGCCAAATGAGTATTTATTACTTAATATTGATTTATGGAATTGTAGCCCTAAATTATTAAACTCAGGAAATGACAGAGCAATGACTTTTAAACCCGAAGTTATAAAAGAGATTAATAAACACAACTCTATATTTAAATTTGTAATAAATGATATTAAAGAATGGAAAGAAGTTAAAGAACTTTATTACGATATAGTAGATCAAAACAAAATATACTTAATGCCGGCAGGAGAGAATCAAAATTTGTTAAACGATAATAAATTAAACGTTGTAGAGTTAGCAATTAATAACTATGTAAATTTCACAACAAGATTACATATTGACATTTGGAATAAAAAAACTGGAGTATAATGATTAAAAGTTACGTTACTTGGGAGGTTGTTTATGATCGTTTAAAAACAATATTAGACAATACCCCAAAGGATAAAAAATTTTATGGAGTTCCAAGAGGGGGACAAATAGTATCAGGAATGACAGGTCGAGCAGTAGATAAAATAGAAGATGCTGATATTATAATTGATGATCTAATTGATAGTGGAGCAACTGAACAGAGATATAAAAAATACAATAAACCTTTTCTTTCTTTAATAGATAAAAGAATTGAGCTACAAAATCAATGGTTAGTATTTCCTTGGGAGATGAGAGACAACGATAAAGAAGAAAGCGTTGAAGAAACTGTGGAAGATAATGTAACAAGATTATTACAATTCTTTGGCGAGGATGTAGAGAGAGAGGGATTAAAAGATACTCCGAAAAGATATGTTAAATTCTTTCAAGAGTTTTTAAATCCCCCAAAATGGAATTGCACATCATTTGAGGGAGAGGGTTACGATGAAATGATTATTCAAAAGAATATTCCTTTTCATTCTTTATGCGAACATCATATTGCTCCGTTCTTTGGCGAGGGCCATATTGCTTATATACCTAATAAAAAAATAGTAGGCCTATCTAAACTTGCAAGAACATTAGAAACATATTCAAGAAGATTACAAAACCAAGAAAGAATTACAACTCAAGTTGCTGATTTTCTCTATAATGAATTAGATCCAATAGGCGTTGCTGTCTCATTAACTGCCAAACATATGTGTATGGAAATGAGAGGAGTCAAAAAACATAATACATTAACTACTACAACTAAATTATTAGGCAAATTTAAGGAGGATCCAGTAGTTAGAAACGAATTTTTAAACTCAATTAGATGAACAAAACCGAACACCATAAAAAGGTTTTATTAAAAGCTCTTGAAAAGGGCTTAGGAATAGTTACGGGAGCTTGTCAAAAGGCAGGAGTTGGTAGAACAACTTACTATGATTGGTATAACAATGATGAGGATTTTAAAAATAAAGTTGATGACTTACAAAACGTTGCTTTAGATTTTGCTGAAAGCCAATTACATAAACAGATTGCAAAACAATCAACTGCAGCTACTATTTTTTATTTAAAAACAAAAGGAAAAAAAAGAGGTTATATTGAAAGACAAGAGATTACAGGCGCAGATGGAATGCCGACTAACTTTCAAATCGAAATAATTGATAAAACCGAAGATACAGACTAATATTGTTTATAAGCATTTAGTTAATAGTAATAAAAAAATTATTGTTGAGCAGGGCGGAACTCGATCAGGCAAGACATACAATATTCTTCTCTTTATAATATTCCATTATTGTACTAATAATACCAACAAGATTATTACTATATGCCGTAAAACATTTCCAAGTTTAAGAGCAACTGTATTAAGAGATTTTTTACAAATATTAAATCAACATCAATTATACAATGAGGAGTTTCATAATAAATCAAACAGCGAATACAATCTGTTTGGTAATTTAATTGAGTTTACTTCTTTAGATCAATCTCAAAAGATTAGAGGGCGTAAAAGAGATCTGCTTTTTATTAATGAGGGGAATGAATTGTATATTGACGACTGGAGACAGCTAATTTTTAGAACACAAGAAAGAGTTATATTAGATTTTAACCCCTCAGATGAATACCACTGGATATACGATCAAGTTTTNACAAGAGANGATTGTGATTTTTATAAAACAACTTACTTAGATAATCCTTTTTTAGAGGATGTTATTAAAAAAGAAATAGAAAGATTAAAAGAAACAGATGATCAGTATTGGCAAATCTATGGATTGGGAGAAAGAGCAACAAGCATCAATACTATATTTAAATATGTTGAGGTTAATAAAATCCCTGAGGATGCTAAATTTATTAGTTATGGCGCAGACGCAGGCTTTACAAATGATCCCTCAACGTTAGTAAGCGTTTATATAAAAGATTATAATCTATACATTAAAGAACATTTATATAGAACGATGATGACTACACTTGATATTCATAATAGGTTTAAAGAAGTTGGGATCGATAGGCAGCAAATTTATTTTGACTCGGCAGAACCACGCTTAATTGCCGAATTGCGTAGAATGGGTTGGAACATCTTTCCAAGTTTAAAAGGCAAGGATTCTGTTAATGCCGGCATTGATCTACTTAAGCGATACAAGATTCACATAACCTCAGATTCAACAAATGCAATTCAAGAGTTTAGGAATTATAAATGGAAGCAAGATCGAACTGGCCGATTAACTAATATGCCGGAGGATAAGCATAACCACATTACTGATGCGGTTCGTTATGCTACTTACTCTATATTATCAAGACCTAACTTTGGAAGATATGCAATACAATAAAGATTGTAAAAAGTGTAAACAGGCCTGTGTTTATATTGGTTCAGCTCAAAATGGTTTTATTTGGTTATGTCGTAAATGCAATTACATAGACTGGGCTCCTGATTTTAATAATCTCAAGTAGTTTGTATATTTAATATATTTTATATATCTTTGTTATATATTAATAATTAAACTATTAAAAATGAAAAACAAAATAATATTTCAATTTAACCAAAACGATTTAACAATAATGAACGATGAGCAATTAAGTAATTGTATTAAAGATTTAAATTCAGGACTTAAATTAGCAAAAAAAGAATATCAAATTAGAAACTATTAATACAAAAACAAAACAATATGAAACTAACTTTTACAGATAACTCAGCATTAATTGACGTTGAAACAACTTTAAAAATGTTATTACAACACGCAGAATTAAAGCCTCATCATAAAGGGTGGGTAATTGAATCTTATAAAAACATAGTTAACTTTAGGTATCAAAATAATTAATATGGGAACATCAAAAGATAAATTAATAGAAAGAATTAACGATTTAGAAATTCAATTAAAAGAAGCTAAAGAATATAAATTTGGCAAAACTACTTATATACACGAGACTCATCATTTATATTGTAGCGATGGCGAAATGCATTTTGGTTATGGGGATCCAGATGATGAGAAAATACTTATATATAATACAGATCAATTATTTAAAGATTTACCTTTTATAATAAATCAAGTTGTAAAAGAAAATAAAAAGATGCAAGATTATTATTTAGAAGAAATTAAAAAAGAATTAAAAGAAATATAATGGAATTAGTATCAAATTGTTGCGGAGCAAATCCATACATAAATATAGAAACAGGAATGTGCTCAGATTGTAAAGAGCATTGCGAATTTATAAATATAGATTATGACAGTTAATAAAAATATGAGACCCTTAAAAAAATTTGGCAATTTATTAAAAGATATATTTAACCCAACTAATTCAATTCATTTTTGGGTTAGGGTAAAAGAGCAATCTATTTCTCAAGAAGAAAAAGAAAGCATTATATTTAGCGTTATAGAACTTTTAAATAATAGAATCAAAATAAATGGACAAGATACAAAACACTAAAGATTTAACTTTTTATAATAACGCTATTTTATTTACTGAATTATTAAATAAGAAAATTAATAATGATGTTGATGATGAAGATCTAAAATTAATGCAAACTTTAATTATTGATATATTTTTTTATGTTAATAATCTACAAACTCATTTAGCGAATATTAAATTAGCAAACTCTAAATACAGAGAACAAAGAAATGAGGCCTATTTAATAGCGGATGAATTAAAAGATGAAATCGAATGGAACGAAAATAATGTTATATAATTTGGTAGTTATATATATTTTATATATCTTTAAGTATTATTAAAAACGATATGGAATACACAGATAACAAAACAGGCAAGCAATATGATATTCAAAAGAATGGAAATAAATTTGAAATGGATATTATTAAAAAAGGCAGTTCTATTTATGCTAAATCAATAACAATTAAAAGATCAACTTTATTAGAATTAAAAAATTGGTTAGATGGGTATAACATTGAATCAAACTGGATAAAATTAACCTAATATATAAACAAGATGAAAAACTACTCACTCGATTGTAACTATTATAATAAATCATTTAATAATATTGATGATTTAATTTCTGATATAATGAAAACGGGAATGGATCCTAATATTGAAATATTATGTAACAGTATTCCAACTGGCGAAACTCCAAATGATATAATAACCTTTTAAACCCCTAACAAGAT
>JGI24005J15628_10001105_pt1 | contig 14643 bp, 10 predicted proteins | sample LinPmetageLP40_FD_15628 | JGI IMG/M metagenome (IMG submission 15628)
TTCGAACTGTCTTTCTCTAGGTTCATCCCATTCTGTTATTCTAGGTTCATCGTCTTTAAAATAATGTTTTATATAATGTATCATAATAAATTATCGTTAAAGTTAGGTAAGTCATGGGGCTCATCCTGTGCTTTAAATTCTTCTATAAACCATACGTTTACACCTCTACCTTTTATATTAAAAAAGTACGGCTCTCCATGAAGCTGTTTTAGTTTAGAGGTTAATCTATTCCTTTGGTAATCTTTAAAGTTATTTTTATGTAAGTAATCCATTAAATCAGCTAACCTAAAATAAGTCCTGCCTTTATCTGTCCAAGGTTTATGTAACAATAACTCATCACGTTCTCTAGCAGGTCTTTCTGTACAAAAGTTTTCTAATAGTTCTAAGAAATGACCTTCGGTAGAACTTTCTTTAGGTACTTCTACTATAGTTATAGCGTCTAGTAACTGTTGTATAATCTGATTCCACACGTTTTCTTTTACTTTAGGTGGTATCTTATTTAAAGAATCCATACATTTACGCTGAAACCTGTTTTGATTTAACAAGTCGTCAGTCTCTAACTCTAGACGACCGCCTTCTACATCTAAAAACCATATAGGAGGGTCACTGTCTTGTTTTGTAAGGTTACTAAATAAAGGTGTCCCTCCATTAGCCCCGATACCAAACTTACGAGTCCTACATAAAGGACTATTACAATGACTAGATATTGGTTGGTCATTACATTTATAAAAGTAATCTTTTCTTTGTAATTGTTTACCAATCGTTAATACTTCTTGTGCCCCTAACGGAGGTTGCATATACTTTATATTCACATCTTCTAATCGTTTTTCCCAATCGTCTGGAAATTTCTTTCTTAAAAACACACCTACATTAAATAATCCTGAGTTTCTTGTTCCCTTAGGAAAACCCTGTACTATTAAATGTTGTATACATGGAGGTGCTTGGTCTAGCCACTCTACTGATTCAGTTAAAGGACTAGCTTCAAGCTTTTCTAATTGACTGGGGCTTAGTTCTATAGTTTGTGCATAGTTTAAAAATTCTCTAGGGGTTAATGCTTGTCCTTCTTTACCGTAGGCATACCTTGTAGAGTTCTCTCCTCCAAAGTATGGCATATTTAAGGTGCTTCCTCTATCACCTCTATCTAATAATAATTTAGTTTGTTTTGGAAATATCTCTGCTTGTCCATAACCAATAGAAGCGGCAATCTGTCTTAGTTTTCTTTGTAACATTGATGCTGATATAGCTTCATTTAAAAATATATAAATATGAGCACCGCCACTTTTACTTCGGCATAAGACAAGAGGTAATTCTTGTTTAGCTATTTTCTTAGCTAAGTCTTTTAGGTCTAGTTGATATTCATCAACATCTATAGCACCCCAGACACAACTGTTTTCTTCATCTATCGCTACAATTCCAACACTCTGCTGACCTGACAAATGGTTTTCCCATAACCCAAGGAGGTCTTTATCAGACAACTCCTTAGATATGGTTATGTTCTTACCACTTGCCTTGCCATCTTCTCTTAGGTCATTACTTGCTGTAAAAGTCCCATAAGCCGAACGTAGTCCTGCGTAGCGTTTAGCAAATTCTTCTGCTAACGACATAACACTACTCCGTTATTAGTTTTGTTCTTGTTTTACTGCAACGTCTCCTGACCTAGCTGCTGACATAAAGTCTCTAGCCATTACAGCTACACTCATATCAGTAGGACCTTCTTGATTAACACTATAAGCATTCCAACTGCCTTTATCGTTAGATTGAACAGTAGATGTTAATCTATAACTATAAGCAAACATCGGTGCTTCTACGTTAACCCCTTGAGAGTTTTGTACTCTAGCCATTCTTAACATAGTTAACCATTTCCTAGAAACGCCTAGCTGTGTTGAAGTAAAAGCAAGAACTGCTTGTTGTGCCGTATCACCTTCTAAAACTAATACGAAGAACTGTGCAGTTTCTACAATCTCATTACCGTTAGCCATGTAATGTCTTCTATCGTCTGGATTCCTAGTACAACTAGATAATACAGATATATCATGGTTAGCGTTTACAAGACCACCGCCTTTTTCTCTAGGAATCCATTCTATGTACTTTTTATTATAAGCACAAGGAACTATAGATATCCCTTTCTCTCCGTCGTAAGCTTCTCCAGTAACTGTGTTGTACAAATCACCTGCACTAGCACCCGCTACATAACTTCCGTTTTGTTTTTGTAATTGAGGAGACATAGGTTGTAGAACTCTAATAAAAGGAATTGCAAAATCCTCTGTAGTAGTTTCTTCTAACCCTGTACCCCCTGACAATAGATTATCGTCAAAAGTGCTGATAGAGGTCGAACCCTGTTCAGCTATTTCCGTTTTGTTGTCTGCCATAATATTAATCCTTTTTAATAATAGCTTTAGTACCTATATAGATACCAAAAGGCTCGGTTGGTATATCATTCCCCGAAGTAAACTGCTCTTTTACAAAAGCTTTTAGCGTACTAGGGTGAACACTTTGGCGTACTTCAGGTGATAATCCTCTGGATTGTAAAGCCGAAACAGTTTCATCAACTACTTGGGTTTCTTCACGTCCGAACTTTAAAAGAACCTCGTTCTTTATTAGTCCTTCATGTCCATTGGCTACTAGCCATTCATACGCTTTTTCTTGGTTTGCTTTCGATATGTGAGCGTTATAAAATTCATTAACAGCGATATTCTCACCACTACTTAATTTTATTTGAGTAAGTCCTGCTGCTTGCATAGCATCAGGTAACTCTTGCTCCGAAGTCAAACGAAGTTCTTCTTTTTTAGCTTTTAAAGTAGTCTCTAACTCAACTACTTCCGTAGCAAGTTTCAACTGTTTATTGGCTAAATCAGAAACTATAGAGAGTTCTCCATCAGTAACATTATTTGTCCATTCCTGAACATCTTTTGTACCAATTAAGTCCTCAAAGGTTGGTTTCTCAGTCATTTATTTCTCCTTTCTGGTTTAGGTCGATATCAACAGGATAATACATACCTTCCTGTCTATCCCATTTAAGGATACTATATCTACCTTGGTTATAATATGCAGCGATGGAACACGCTACGCCAATAGCGGCGGGGTCGCCGATTAATAATAAGTAATCTTCCTCTTTATAATCCTGTAGGACTTTTTTCATCCTACGAACAGAGGGAGCAGCACTTAACATTATCTGTGTGTTAGAAGGTAATAGAACTTCAAAATCACCATACTGTCGAGCAGATGCGATATTTCGTCCTTGAACTTCTTGTATAACATATACAGTCACTATTTTTCTCCTTTCTTATTTCTAGCTAATAAATAATATATATCAATAAAGTCAAAGTAAAGCTATTACCGATATATATATTTTAAAAAGAAAAACTTTATACTAAAAATTTTTTAATAACTACTAATATCTTTAATAAACTAATACTGACTTTAAATTTACCTAGTGTTTAAAAGGATTTATCGATATTAGTTTTATAATAATCAATATTAGAAACAGATTATTCTATTAGAGGGCATGGGAAAACTTTTTGTTTGGGCTATTATTTATATCTATTTGTAATATATAATGGGAACTAGAAATTAGAAAGGTGATATGAAATATAAGTTTAAAACGAAGCCATATGAGCATCAGCTTGAAGCATTAAAACGTTCTTGGAATAAAAAAGAATATGCTTATTTTATGGAAATGGGTACTGGTAAATCAAAAGTACTTATAGATAACATAGCTTTATTATATGATAAAGGCGGAATCAATGCGGCTATAATAATAGCACCTAAAGGCGTTTATAGAAACTGGTCTGAGAAAGAGATACCTAGTCATATGCCTGACCATATAGAAAAATATATGGCAGTATGGACACCTGCTCCTACTAATAAACAAAAACAAGAACTACTAAAACTGTTCGATGTAACAGATGATTTAAAAATATTAGTTGTTAATGTAGAAGCATTTAGTACGAAGAAAGGCGTAGCATTTGTTGAGAAATTTATACTTGCCCATAATTGTTTAATAGCTGTTGATGAATCTACTACTATTAAAAACCCTAAAGCACAACGTACTAAGAATTTATTGAAGTTAGCAGTCAATACAAAATACCGTAGAATATTAACAGGATTTCCCGTTACTCAATCACCGTTAGATTTATATAGTCAAAGTACATTTCTATCACCACAACTATTAGGTTATACATCTTTTTATTCATTTCAAAATAGATATGCAAAACTAATTAATAGAACTATGGGAACTAGAACCTTTAGGCAAGTCGTTGGTTATCAAAATTTAGAAGAACTTACTGGAAATGTAAATGAGTTCTCTTATAGGGTGCTAAAGAAAGAGTGTTTAGACCTTCCTGATAAAGTATATCAACGTAGGGAAGTAGAACTAACTCCTGAACAAAAGAAAGTCTATAAACAATTAACAGATTACGCTATCGCTGAATTAAACTCTCATGAAATAGTTAGTGTAACTTCAGTACTTACACAAATCCTAAGATTACATCAAGTCGTATGTGGTTTCGTTAAACATGACCAAGGAGAAGAAGTTGAAATAGCTTCTAACCGTTTAGATGAACTAATAAATATCTTAGAAGAAGTACAAGGTAAAACTATTATATGGGCTAACTATCAATTCGATATAAAAAGAATTAGAAAGAAACTACATGATATAGCAGGGGTTAATAGCGTAGCTACTTATTATGGAGAAACACCAGACGAAGACCGTCAAGAAATAATAAGAAGATTTCAAGACCCAAACTCAGAACTTAAATATTTAATTAGTAATACTCAAACAGGTGGTTATGGTATTACGCTTACCGAAGCAAGTAATGTTATTTATTATAGTAATAATTATGACCTCGAAAAACGATTACAATCTGAAGACCGTGCTCATCGTATAGGTCAAACTAATAAAGTAACCTACATAGACCTTGTTGCTAAAGGAACTGTAGATGAAAAGATTGTTAAAGCCCTAAGAAATAAACTCGACCTAGCACAAGAAGTACTAGGTGACGAGAAATGGAAAGATTGGATAGGTTAACCGTCAGTTCTTTGTTTTACTAACATATCTAAAGCATCTTGGTAAGACATAGAATCTTTATCAGACATACTTCTACCTGATTGACCTTGTAACTGACCCATAGCTTCGCTCATCATTTGTTCTTGTATATCTGGTTTTTGTAAGTTTTCCATAATCATTTGACGTAACATATCAGAATCAGATAAACTTGTACCTTCATTAGCATACATAGGCATTCCCATATTAGCATACATAGGTCCACCGTCTTCTCTTTTTAGAATTTGATCAACGACTTCAGGATTTGTTTTTTGTAACGCTTGTAATCCAGGGTTTAATTCACCACCGTCTTCTTTATACATAGGCATTCCCATTTGAGCATACAAAGGTCCGCCGCCCATCATCATCTGTGGTTCTTGACCACCAGCACTTGCCGCTTGTATTAACATATCTTTAGTATTATCAATTAAACCGATAGCTGCGTTTATATCCCCACCTGCTCTATCTACAACAGCTTCAGCTAACATCATTGCATCTTGTTGAGGGTCTGGAGCTCCTTCTTCCATAGGAGGTTGTCCTTCCATAGCCATTTCACCCATTCCTTGTTCAGGCATTGGAGGTTGTCCACCACCCATTCCTGGGGGAGGTCCCCCCATTGGAGGTCCACCCATCGGAGGTCCTGGAGGCGGTCCACCCATTCCTGGGGGTGCCATTGATGTTATACCTGTTAATTTTTCATTTGGGTCCATAATTATCTCCTTGGTCGGAATCCCGCTTGGAATACCTGTGTTGTTAGTGTATCACCTTGTCCTTGCATTGGCAACTGTGAAATGCCTCCGCCCATATTCATACCTTGCGGCATTATATGAGGACGTCTTTTTGGTGGCACCTGTGGTGGTTTTGGTAGTTTTCTTCCTCCGCCGTCATCTGGTAATTTTGGTAACCTTATAGGTGGTGGTGGTTCGAATCCAGGAGCCGAACCAAACAATCGAGGGTCCATCATTTGTGCCCTATTAAAATTACTTTCGTTAGACGGTTGTTCGTACGGTGTATACGGATTTCTCATAGCTTCACCTGTATACGGATTTATCGGTCCACTCGGCGGCGGTGGAGGTGGTGGTGGTGGCGGCAGTATAATATCTTCAGGTGGGTCATATGGAGGTTCAAACGGAGGCTCAAACGGAGGCTCAAACGGAGGTCTTCCTTTTCTTGGTCCATTTCCAGGAGGGAATCTTGGTCCATCTTCAGGTGGGAATATTGGTCCATCGTTTATTGGAGGCTCAAACGGAGGTTCAAACGGAGGNTCAAAAATATCTCCAAACGGATTACCATTAAATCCTTGTAGAGGCGGTGTAAATATAGGCTCGTCTCTACGAGGAGTCATTACAGGTGCTTGTGGTAATGAAGCTATACCTTGTTCTTTTTCTGTAGCTAAATTGTTTTTAAAATCAGCTACATCTGCTTCGTATTGGTCAGTAGCTATCTGTCTAGAATCGTTAGCATCTTTTCTTAAATCAATCGCTTCTTGTATTTCTGGTGGTATGTACGGAGCAGGACGCATTTGCGAACTTGCCCTATTAAAAGCTTTTGTAAAGGGGTTGTTAAACACACTTGCCATTAATTTTGTCCTCCCATAGAGTTACCTAACGCATTACCCACCACATTAAATCCTGTAGCTGCTCCAGCTGCTGCAGCCAGTGGTACTGAAATAGGAGCCATTTGAAGACCTGTTCTTAATTGAGCAGGTAATAGTCCTGTTGTAGGTTTTAAGTTTTTATTATCTGTTGTTTTCATAAATTCCTGTAAGTAAAATAAATACTCTTCTGACCTAAAAGGACTTTCTCCTGCTTCTGATTGAAAAGCTGTATCATCAAAACTTTCATCTTCTTTTATTCCTTCTAAATTTCTAGCCATATCGTTCGATTGAATAGTGTCTAATGAATATAAAAAACGTATTGTATCATCTACATTAGTTTTTCTATTCATCTGCCTTACTAATTTATCTAATAAGTTAGGGTCTTGTATAGAACGAGCTAATAAATCGTTAGTTTGTACTTGTAACATTCTATCTCTCCAACCGAACCTATAGGTATATGGATTTAAAGGACCAAAAAGTAATCTACCCAACGTAGGTATATCTAATTTTTCTTGCTCTCCTAGTCTTAAAGCTCCTCCGACAACCTCAGTATCTACTTCTTTCATTCTTTTTGATTGTTGAACGGCTGCGTTTAACTTTTTAATATTAGCAAGTTCGTTAGGTTTTAAAAACATACTATATAGTTTATCAAAAGTAACTGGAATTTCTTGTCCTTTAGGTGTTGAAGAAACATAATTTCCTGTTAATAGGTCATTAAGTTTATCTGGATTAATTGTTTTAAGACCGTCAGGACCTACATCTATTACTTGATTATAAATATCAGCTCTAACAACTGAATTCAATTGGTTTTTTAATTCACGGTCGCTACTGGAATTAACTATTTTGGCTAATTTTTTCCTCATTTGAATACCACCTGAAGCATTAAGCAGTTCATCTCCACGAATAATACTTAAAATCATAGTTTCGGGGTCGCCATCAATAAACGGTGAAAATTCTTTAGTTATCCTAGCTAATGTTTCATCTCTTTTTGTGGTTATTGATTCAACATACCGCATGGTAGAATTTAAACTATCCCACTGAGGAGGTCTTGAAACTATTGTTTCGATATTATCAGTGTAAAAAGAACTTTTTAATAAACCACCGTTTTGTTTCATCCATTTATCATGAGCTTCTTTCATGCCTTTAAAATCTTTTCTAGTACCCACCATAAAAGGTTCTATGACCTGTTCTTTATACTTAGCCCCAATCCCTTTTTGTAATTGCATTAACACGTTAAATCCTTCTCCTGAAGTATCTTCACGTAACATTTTAAATAACGGGTCTGCTATTACATGATAATGTTCTCCTCCTTCCTTACTACTAAACATAGCATTCACCATACTTTCTGGGTTAGTTCTTCCCTTGTTTAATAAATTTCTTATGAATACATTATTAGCGGTTAGTGCTCTTTCCCCGTATTGAGCTAATGAATCAAAATAATCAGAGCCAAAATCAGTTCTGTCTCTATACTGTTTTATAGTTTCGTCTGAATTTTTCAGTTGTTTAGATGCATTTTTAAACATAATTTCTTGTTGTTTTTCTATAGCATTGATAACATCTTGAATTGCATTAACTGAAGGTTCTTTAGCTTTACCTTTTACACTGTTTTTAAGTTGTTTTAATTTATTTTTTAATTCATGCATTTCTTTAAAAGTAAAAGTCGTACCTCCAAATTGACCTGCTTCAGACCGTCCTTGCATTTGTAACAACGCGGCTTTTACTGAACCGTTCGTTGGAGAAATACCTGCGTCTTTATAAAACCAATCAGCTAAAGCTTTATCTTTTACAAAAATATTCCCACCGTCTTTCTTTAAAATTTCTCTTATAGCCACAGCTAAAGGAGATTTATAATTCATCGAGGTACTTAATCCTGCATATTTATCATTAACTAAAACATTTATTTTATCACTAGAGTCTTTTAAAAAATTCTTTTGTATTAAAGCCAGTCTTGATAAAGTGGGTTCGTTATATAAGTTTAATTGAGCCTGAGGGTCTCTTATTTTACCAAAAGTATAACGGCTCGACGCTATATCATCACCTAGTTCTCCAGGAAGTTCATCAACTGTTTCATTAAGTCCTTTAATTCTATTTCTTTCTAAATTAGACCTACTTATACCAAATTCAGCAGGGTCTAATCCTAAGTTTATTAATGCTTGCATATCTGCTGTACCTAATTCTGCAGCAGTTCCGTAAACTTCCCAAGCCTCGTCTAGTTCTTTCATAAAAGTATCGTTAATTAAATTTTGTCCTTTAGGACCTAATGCTTCAGCTAATTCAGCAGCAGATTGTTTTGCACCTTCTAATGTTTTAGAGTTTAATAATAAATCTTGAGCAAATATATTTCTAGCTAATTCATTATCGAATATTTGATTTTCTAAAATTTCTACTGTTTTATTAGCTGAAAAACCTTTTTCTCTCATTATTTTTAACATAGCTAATGAAAAATTAGCATCTGTTCCTTGCATTCCTTCCCCTTGGAATATAGTGTAATTAACACCAGTAACTTCTTCCATTACTTTTTTTATTTCTGTTGGGCTAGCACCAATAATTTCATCAAAAAGAGCCGTTGCTTCTGGTGTACCTTCTTTTACTCCTCTAGCTTTTAAACCTTTTTGATAATCATTTCGTAAGTCAGCTAATCTTTGTATAATAAAATCAGGAGGATTTTTACCCGTTATAAAATTCCACGTACCTCGTGCTCCATTCATTAAACCAATTGCAGCAGAATTACCTGCAGTAGCATAAGCACCTATTAAAGCAGATTCTTTAAAAGCTTGTTCAAAAAATTCAGGGTCTTCAAAACCATCATAAGCTAGTTCTCCTGCCGCTAATTTTATAAAATCTCCACTAGCAGCTCCTGCACCCATTAGCGTAGCATCTTTTCCAAAATCAATTATTTTAGTTGACGTTGGTTTAAAATAACGAGCACCAACTAACCTCGGTTTTCTTGTAAGATATAAAGCAAGAAGTTCACCTGAAATCGCAGGAAGTTCTTTAGTTACAAAATCTGCTAAATCATTTCCATTAAATCCAGGGTCATTAAAAGGAATCATTTCTACTAATGTTCCGTCTTTATCTCTTTCATACGTGATTAAAGGACCTTGTTCTCCCACAGGACGTCCAGGAAACAAACGTTCCGCTGTAGGTATTCGATAACCCATATCATCATAGACTGGCTTATCTTCTAACATTTTATTTAAATCGTTTTCATCCATCCCTCTAGGTAAAAGAGAAGCACCAAACCGTTCTCCAGTAGAGGCTCCTTGATAAGGATTTACCCCTGCATCTCCCATCTCTTTTTGATTTCTATAGGTATATAAATCCCAAGCTAAAGGCGATTGATAACCTGTACGTTCATCTATACGAAGTTGAGAATTTCTTAATATACTTTCTTTATTAAAAGCTTCTTCGGTTATCCCCATAATATCTCTTATTTCATCAGGATTATTAGTGGGAACGAAAGAAGGGTCACTAGAATTTTTTGATATATAATCTGTCCACTGAGCACTGTTAGTTATTGTTTCTGGAATAGCAACAGGTACTGGGGGGAAAATTTTCGATTTTTCTGTACCTAATAAATTATCCATCTCTATACTAAATGGAACACCTCTTTCTTTTAAATACGTTTGGTCATATTGAGCTAATGTTTCATCATCCATTTGGTCATATAAATAAAGAAAGTCTATTTGGGTTGGATTAAATCTGTCTTTAACTTTAATATTTGGATTAACCTCTGGAGAAATGGGTTTATTAGAAAATATATCTTTTTTAAGGTCTGCTTCTGAAATAGACATTATATTCCTGTTCTTCCTGGAGGTGGTTTAGGAACTACAACACCGTCAGGGTCTTTTAGAATACCTGATGCGTTATCTAACATTAATGCGTAAGGGTTATAGTATTGGTTTAACCAATCTATCCCAGAAACAGGGTCATCATCTACAGCAGTATCATCAGAACCTCTATATTTATATTTAGCATTAGCTAATAAATTTAAATATTTATTCCAATTTTCATCGTTTTCTCTTAACCATATAGCACTAACAGGTAATAATTTTTGTCTTCTACTAGGGCTACCATCGTTTCCTGTGATAAACTGACCCGATATTATTCGTTCAGCCCAAGGTGTAACTGAATCGTTTTCTCTACGATAGTCAGCAGCTAAACTATTGCTTTCATGAGCTTGCATTTTTATACTAACACTTTGTAATGTATTACCATACCAACTTGTAGCTGCTCTAATCGCAGCTTCTGGAGTTTTAATCCCATCAGAACCTCCAAAAGTCGCTCCTAGTTGTTCTAAATGTAACGCTAAATCTTTATCCGATAAATTTTTTCCTGTTTGACCATTTGCCGCTGCTGCTAAATAAGCCATATTAACGATAGCTGTTCTAAATTCAGCACTATTACCTGCATCTCCAAAAATACCAACTAAATCTAAATTAGCTGTTATTGTTTTCATACTATTTGTTTTAGGGTCATAAACTTCTTTTTGATAAGGTATCGCTTTACCCGTTAAAAACGCTTCAGTAGGTTTACCTGTTGTTACATCGAACCAATTGTTTTGTTTATTGTTGGTCATATCAAAACCTTTATTTTTAAAAGTTTGTCCCATAGCTTGAACTTGGTCTCCTAATCTTAAAAGCGGTTGCCACCAAGTAGCTGTTTCAGGATTTGTAATAAGGTTTTCTACGATATCATTCATCATAGGCAAAGAAGATTTCATACTAGTTTCTACAGTTTCTAATTCATCTCTCACTTTTGTCCATGCGTTAGCGGCAGAGTCTTTAGTTTTTTTAACCGATGCTCCTGATTTAAGAGGTTCTCCTATAATCCATTTAGGGTTTCTATAGTACTCTCCTGCTTTAACTTTAGAACCGTTTATTGTTGCATCTTCTGCTGCTCCTACGCTTTGTACATAAAATCCACCGTTAGGTCCTTCTATTGCATTACGAGCTATTGCAGGATTATCTAGACTGTATGCTGGGGTAACGTTTAAAACTTTACCCGCCATGGCATTAGTATAATCACCAACAAATTTAGTTCTTTGAGCTTCTTTAGCTTTTACTGCCTTATCTATATTAGCTGTTGAGCTCATAAATCCTGAAAGTTCTCTAGGGTCATCCAGAAATAACGCAGGTAAATAATTTAATGCGGCTCTGCCTATCTTAGCTCCTCGTGTTGATTTTGTTTTAGGTCCATAAAGTTCTGCAGCAGCGGCTTCTGCTTTTTCAGGACTAGATAATTCTGAACGTATATCTTCTAAAGAAAAAGTTTTGTCTATAGCTGTATCAACAGGTTGTGGAGTTTCTATTTCTTTTTCTCCAAAAAGTTTACTGCCAATACCTTGTAAAAGGAAAGGAGCTAAAAACGCTAAAGGATTGACTTCTGCAGGTTTTGAAGCTTGACCTGGTCTTCGAGCATTAGGAAATCTCATTTGGCTAGGACTTAATTTAACGTCCATTATGCCTCCTCCTTCTTTAGGTCCACCGAAGGTTGGGAATGCTGTGTATTGTGATTTAGCCATAATTAAGCTTGTTGAAATTGTCCTGGATTATTAAACTGCTGTTGTGGACTAAAGTTATTATTTGCTTGATACGCACCAGGAATTCCTGGTTGAAAACCACCAGTCGCAAAAGGTTGAACACCACCAGTCGCAGGAGGTTGAACACCACCAGTCGCAGGAGGTTGAGTAAAGCTAGTATTACTAAAAGTACTACCCATAGCACCAGTCGGAGCATAAATACTAGAATTACTTGGGGCACCTCCAGCATAACCATAACCACCAGCCATAGGTCCAAGAGACGCAGTAAGTGCTCCAACGTTTTGTAATGTTTGCATAGGTAAGTTGTATTGACCTGTAAAGTTTTGGTAATTTAAATCCATTAATGATTGTTGTCTACCTCTACCTAATCCACCCATACCCATCATAGAAGAAATATCACCTTGTTGTAACCCAGATAAAGCATTAGCCATACCACCGTACTGACTAGCAGTACCTTGCATACTACCTGCCATTTGATTACCTAATCCTGCTAGTCCTTGACCACCTTGTAATCCCATACCGAACTGTTGTTGCCCCATTTGACCTAACTGTTGTCCTTGTTGTAACTGATTACCAAATTGTTGTTGGTCTAATTGATTTAACTGTTGTCCTCTTTGCATTTGGTTATTAACAGCCATTTGTTCTGATTGATTTAAAGCCTCGCCTCTAGCCATTTTAGCTTGTGCTTGTTGTGCTTCTAAACTACCTAATTGTCCTGCTCTTGTTAACGCGTTTTGTGCTTCTGTTGTAGAAAGATTACCAAACTGTTGACCTCTAGACAATGCTTGTTGTGCTTGTTGCCCTGCGAAACCGCCTTCTTGTCCTGCTAACCCTGCTTGTAAACCTGCTAATCCTTGTTGACGACCTTGTTGTGATTCGAAAGCTGATTGTGCTTGTCCCATAGCGTTTTGAAAACCACCACTACGGATAGCTGCTATTTGTTCTGCGGCACCTCTTGCAGTATCTTCTGCTAATTCACCACGTCTTAATCTAGACCTAGAACCACCAAAAGCTCCACCGCTAACAGCTTCGTCTCTTAAACCCATATCACCTTTAGCTAACCCTTCTCTAACATCTTTCATAGTTTGGTCAACTACTTGTTGTTCATACGGATTATAAAAACTACTTACGTTACTTGGGTCAAACTGTCCTGTAGAAGATAACCCACTTTGTTCTGCTCTACCTAAAGCACCTCTAGCACCAGCAAAATTACTTCTAGCTGCTGCTGTTTCTTGTCTAGCTAAATCTAAATTAGGTACTCCTGCTCTTGTTAGTTGTTGTGCTTCGCTAAAATTAGGTACGCCACCCATAAAATCAGACCTGCCTGATTGGTTAAACATAGCATTTTCTATTAAACCTCTACCTGATTGACCTGCTTGTGCCCCTCTAGTCATTCCTGCTGCTTCGTTTGTTAAACTTCTACCACCTGTTAATCCTTGTCTTATTTGAGCAGCACCTTGGTCACCTGCACCTCTTGCAACTCCTGCTGCTTCGTCTAATAATCCTTGTTGTGCTCCTAAATAAGGTCTATAACTACCGATTGCTTGGTCAGCAAGTTCCATACCATATTGTTCTCTTGGGTCAAACCCTGCTACCCTTTGTCCTGTATACGTAAACGGACTTGAATTAGCTTCTCCATAGTTTTGAAATTGTTGGTCTAAAAATTGTCCTGCTCTAGGAAATATACTGTTTTGTAAAAATTGCCCTATATACGGGGCGGGAGCCTGACTTGAATACTCTTGGTCTTCTCTACTAGCCATATCTTTTATTCCCCATATCGTTAAATTTATTTAAATTAGCAACGCCCATAGCATGACTGCCATTACCCGCTGCATCTACTGCTGCTTTAGAAAGCATATATTCTCCGTTACTTGCCATAACAGGAATTAAATCATCTTTTGGACCACCTGGACCGTTCATAGCACCGCCTTGGGGCATGAACATTGGTCTTTGTAATGTTGAACCGTTTTTAGCAAAGGTTACGCTAGACCCACCAACAGGTGTTATATTTTGTAATTGACTTCTTCTTCTTGATGCGTTTCCTGGAAGTGTTTGTGTTCTAACGTTACTACCTTTTCGTTCAGGATTATCGGCAAGGGCTGCCATTAATACATCGGTTAAAGCTCCTAGTCCTGCCTTAAACATTTCAGGGTTATCTACGGAATAGTTTTCTACCCCTATCATTGCATTTTCCATTCTACCTGTAGGTGCTTGTTCTAAAGGCAATTCATCGGTCATGACCCCAGGAACATCTGTTTCAAACTCAGGAGTAAAATCAGTTATTAAGTTGTTAGGGTCTTCAGCTAGTTGGGCTACCATTATATCAGCTAAATCAGGTTCTTCTATAGAAGTAAAATCTATAACGTCCATATTAGGACGTTCTCCTGTTTCACCTATAGCGGCTAATAGTTCGTTTAATTGTTCAGGTTGTAATAAATCACCAATACCACCACCACCTGCTTT
>JGI24005J15628_10001108_pt1 | contig 14618 bp, 10 predicted proteins | sample LinPmetageLP40_FD_15628 | JGI IMG/M metagenome (IMG submission 15628)
GAGCCGTAGACGCGCCTAGTGGCGGCTTGCGCCTTCGCGATACGGGCCGAATCGCGCAGCGTTTCGCGCGAGGAAGCCACTGCCCTCAACTCGCTATCCAGCGCTTCCAGCCGGGCGGTGGTTTCCGCCCCGGGCTCAGTGGCAAGAGCGCGTGCAACGAGGAAGGCAAGGTCGCTGACCGGTCGCATGGCCAGAAAGCTCTCGACCATCGGACCCAGCAATTCGGGCTGTTCGCGCCAGTCGCGGCCTTCGAACAGCGTCTGGACGACATGCTGGCCCGCGCCGAAACATTCGAAGCGGATGCAGCCGGCAAAGCCTTGTTCGGCGCGGTCCGTATAGATCGTGCAACGCGCGTCGCCGCCGAGCTTGGGGCAGGGCTGGCCGGCCTCCTTTGCCGCGGCGAAACCCGGCATGTCCTGCGAAGGATAGGCGATGCAGCACAGCGCCGCGCAGCGCGCGCAATCCGAACGCGTTTCCAGCGGGGCCGCCATCTAGACTTCCGCGGTGCTGGTCCGCAGTTTCGGCTTGTAGGTCAGCGCGCCTTCCTGCTCGATCTGGCCGCGGAATTCGTCGCGTTTCTCGTGAATGGAGGCGATCACCGGCCCCATTGCCACGCCGATATCCACCAGCACCGCCTCGGACAATTGCAGCGAGCTTTCGAGCGTTTCGGGGACCGCGTGGCTTGCGCCCGCGCGGTAAAGCTCGGCGGCGTGCCGGACGTCGCGCGCGCGGCATACGATCAGCAGGTCGGGGTGCTCCTTGCGCAGCTTGGATACCAAGCGCTGCACCAATACCGGCTCATCCATGGTCAGCACCACGGCGAGCGCGTTCTCGATTCCCAGCCGGTCCATCGAATCGCCGCGCGCGGCATCGCCGAATGTGGCGCGGAAGCCATCGCGCTTTGCACTTTCGATCAGGTCGGGATCCGCATCGAGCGCAATATAGGGCTTGTCATGCGCGGTGAGCATCTGCGCCACTAGTCGCCCGACGCGGCCGGCGCCGACAATGATCACGCGTGGTTCGTCGGCGGTATCCTCGGGCAGTTCGGGGACCGGTTCGACCCGCCGCGCGATGACGCGGCCGAGACGCGCGAGCAGCGGGGTGACCGTCAAGCCGATCGCAGTGACGATCTGCCAGAATTGCGCGGTGCCCGGCTGAATCAGCAGCGCGGCACTGGCCGCCGCAAGGATGATCAGTGTCGTTTCGGACGGGCTGGCCATCAGGATGCCGGTTTCCGCAGCCGTGCTGCGCCGTGCCCCCATCAGTCGCAGCAGGACGCCGGTAACCAGCGCCTTGAACGGCAGGATCAGCAGGACCGCGGTAAAGATCAGCGCGAAGTTTTCCCAGATCGTCTGCAGGTCGATGCTCATGCCCACGGTGATCAGGAAGATCCCCAGTGCGAGACCCTTGAACGGCTCCATGATGGCTTCGACTTCGCCGTGATATTCGGTCTCCGCGATCAGCAACCCGGCGATCAGCGCGCCGACGATTGGCGAGAGGCCGACCGCGGCGGTGGCGAGGCTGGCGCCGATGACCACCAGCAGCGAGGCCGCAAGAAACAGTTCGGGGCTCTTGGTGCGCGCGGCCTGGCCGAACAGCCGGGGCAGGGCGAAGCGGCCGAGAATCATCATCGCCGCGATCACCAGCCCGCCCTGCCACAGCGTGGTCAGCATGCCTTCCCAGCCTTCGCCGGCGGCATTGGGGGCCATCGCGCCGAGGACGAAGATGATTGGCACGATCATGATGTCTTCGAACAACAGCATCGACAGCGCCGCGCGCCCGACCGGCGAATGCGTGCCGGCAATCGGCAGGACGATGGCGGTGGACGAGAAGGCGAGCGCGAAGCCGAGCGCGAGCGCGCCGGTCCAGTATTGCCCCATCATCGACAGCGCCATAGCCAGCGAGCTGCCGATAACCAGCAGCTCCATTGCGCCCAGCCCGAAGACCAGTTTACGCATTTGCCACAAGCGGTTGAAGCTGAGTTCCAGACCGATCGTGAAGAGTAGCAGGATAATCCCGAATTCGGCGAAGGGCTCGAGCGCCTCGGGATCGGAGATGGTAATGTGGTTGAGCCAAGGGTGCTCGAACACGAGCCGCCCGAGCCCGAAGGGGCCGACCGCAACCCCGATCAGGATGAACCCAATGATCGGGGTCACGCGAAACCGCGTGAACACGGGGATGACCAGCCCGGCCGCGCCGAGGATCACCAGCGCGTCGGATACTGCCGGACTTGCGAATTCAGCCGATGCCATGCGACCTTCCGTAACCGCGCCGGGTCAGGCTGTCACGACGCGATCCGCGCTAACCCCCACCCGGATGCGCAGGGCCGAGGGGTTCACGGCGCGGGCGCGGCTTGCCCGGATGCTTTCCGTCTTCGTCCCACTCGATGCGGTAGAGGTCGAAACGCCGGTCGGCGAGGTTGCGCACTGTCCCTTCGGCGCGCGCCCAGCTGAGGTCGGCAAGATTGATGTCGCTGATCGTCAGTGTCTCGACATTTTCGCTCGCTTCGGCGGCAATCCCGTCGCGGGCGAAGGGGAAATCGCAAGGCGTCAGGATACAGCTCTGCGCATACTGGATATCCATGTTCGCGACATTGGGCAGATTGCCGACATTGCCGCTGAGCACGACGAAGCACTGGTTCTCGATCGCGCGCGCCTGACCGCAATAGCGTACGCGCAGATAGCCCTGGCGGCTGTCGGTGCAGAACGGCACGAAGATGATCCGCGCGCCTTCGTCGGCGAGGCGCCGCGACAGCTCGGGGAACTCGCTGTCGTAGCAGATCTGCACCCCGATCGGACCGCAGTCGGTCTGGATCACCTCGACCTTGTCGCCGCCCTTGATGTTCCACCAATAGCGCTCGTTCGGCGTGGGGTGGATCTTCTCCTGCGCATGCACTGCGCCGTCGCGCAGGCAGACATAGGCGACATTGTGGATGTCGCCATCCTCCATCCGCGTCGGATGCGAACCGGCGATGATGTTGATGTTGTAGCGCATCGCCATCTCGGAAATGTCGCGGCGCAGACGCGGGGTGTATTCGGACAGGCGCTCGATCGCCTCGACGGGGGAGAGTTCCTTCTCCTCGAAGCTCAACAGCATAAGCGTGAACAGTTCGGGAAAGACGATGAAGTCCGCCTCGTAATCGCTTGCGACATCGACGAAATATTTAATGGCGCGCATGAATTCGTCGTAATCCGCGACCGCGCGCGCCTGGAGCTGGCAGGTCGCGACGCGCACCGCCTCGACCCCGCGTGGCAGCCGCTTCTTCACCGGCTGGTCGCGCTCGACATAAGGGTTGCGCCAGACCATCATCACCGCATTGGCCATCGAGGCTTTGTCTTCGGGCAGATAGCCTTGCATGATCCGTTCGGGTTCGAAGCCGTTGGCCAGCTGGAAGCGCAGCACCGGATCGTGCAGTTTCCCCTCGACCACCTTGGCGAGATAGTCCTGCGGATTTTCGACCTTGCGGCGGAAGCGGCGGTAATTGGGCATCCGCCCGGCAAAGACGATACCCGTCAGGTCCATTTCCTCGGCCAGCGCGCGTCGTTCTTCATACAGGCGCCGCCCGATGCGCACGCCGCGCACCTTGGGATCGACGCACATCTCGTAGCCATAGAGCCAGTCGCCGGTCGGATCGTGACGGCTACCATATCCATTGCCGGTGATCTCGTCCCAGTCGTGCGGCTGGAAGGCGAGCGCTTCGGCAAGCTGCATGGTCGCGCAATAGCCGACGACCTCGTCATCGAGCAGCGCGACGAAGCAGCCTTCGCGGAAATTGTTGATCTGCCCGCGGATTTCGCCGTGCGTGTAGGCGGGCATATCCTCGTAAACCCGCCGCACCAGGTGCGCGATGCCCGGAATGTCCTTGATCATCGCATTGCGCACTTCGAGCCGGCGCTGGCCGAACTTCTCGGGGCCTTTGCGTTTCACGGTGCGCTTCTTGTTTGCCGGTGCGGCCATGTAATCCCTGTCTGTTCTGGTGACCCCTTACGACAAGACCGGAACCGGCGCGTGCCGGTCCCGGTCTCGTGCGTCACTGCCTAGGCAATGACGAAGTCGGCGGTTGGTTTCAGGCCCAGGCCTGCATTTCCGTTTCGAGGTTGTCGACGATCGCCTCGAAGAACTGCTCGGTGGTCATCCAGCTCTGGTCGGGGCCGATGAGCAGCGCGAGGTCCTTGGTCATCTTGCCACTTTCGACGGTCTGGATGCAAACCCGCTCGAGCGTTTCGCCGAACTTGACCACGTCGGGCGTGTTGTCGAAGCGCCCGCGATAGATCAGGCCGCGCGTCCAGGCGAAGATGCTGGCGATCGGGTTGGTCGAGGTCGCCTTGCCTTCCTGGTGCTGGCGATAGTGGCGGGTGACCGTCCCATGCGCAGCTTCGGCTTCGACGGTCTTGCCGTCGGGCGTCATCAGCACGCTGGTCATCAGGCCGAGCGAGCCGAAGCCCTGCGCCACCACGTCCGACTGAACGTCGCCGTCGTAGTTCTTGCAGGCCCAGACGAACTTGCCGCTCCACTTGAGCGCGGATGCGACCATGTCGTCGATCAAGCGGTGTTCGTAGATGATGTTCGCTTCAGCGAATTTGTCCTTGAATTCGCTCTCAAACACTTCCTCGAACAGGTCCTTGAAACGACCGTCATACTTCTTGAGGATGGTGTTCTTGGTCGACAGATACACCGGCCAGCCACGGTCGAGGCCGTAGTTCATGCAGGCACGCGCGAAGTCGCGGATGCTGTCGTCGAGATTGTACATCGCCATGGCGACGCCCGAGCTCTGGAATTCGTAGACATCGAGATCGATGTTCTCGCCATTCTCGCCTTCGAAGACGAGGCGCAGCTTGCCGGGGCCGGGGATCAACGTGTCCTTGGCGCGGTACTGGTCACCGAAAGCGTGACGGCCGACGACGATGGGATCGGTCCAGCCCGGGACGAGGCGCGGAACGTTGTCGATCACGATCGGCTCGCGGAAGACGACGCCGCCAAGGATGTTGCGGATCGTGCCATTGGGGCTGACCCACATCTTCTTGAGGCCGAATTCCTCGACGCGGGCTTCATCGGGGGTGATGGTGGCGCATTTCACGCCCACGCCATATTGCTTGATCGCATTGGCCGCGTCGATCGTGATCTGGTCTTCCGTCTCGTCGCGCTTTTCGATCGAAAGATCGTAATATTTCAGATCGACGTCGAGATAGGGCAGGATCAGCCGCTCGCGGATCCATTCCCAGATGATCTTCGTCATTTCGTCGCCGTCGAGCTCGACGATCGGGTTCGCAACCTTGATCTTCGCCATGGGGTTCCTGTTCGTTCGAATGAGAGTTGCGCGCGCCATAGCAGAGCGCGGGCCGAGGGCAAGGGAGCGGTCACGTTGGAAGCGGAGGGCCACGTGGCGCATGGGCTGTCAGCCCGATTGCCGTAGCGGTCCCACAATGGCGCAAATAGACAATACGGATTGCCACGGAGAGTTAACGGAGACTATGATCCGGTTAACCCGCGCATCTTGCATGAAGCACAAGAACAACGTCGCATGGTCATCCATACCCCCCGGGAAGAGAAGGGCGGAGCGAAGAACGTGTATCTTGAGAATGTCTCCCACGCGGTTCGCCGCCCGGCGATGGAAGGTCGCCGTATTCAGCTGTATCTGCTGATGCTGCTGGTCGATGCCCTGATCCTGCTTGGCAGTTTCGTGGCCGCCGGAGGCTTTTATCGCAATCAGTGGCCGCATGAACTCGCCATTGCGATGGGCTGGGCTTTCCTGCCGATCTTCCTGGTCATTGCAGTGCATCAACGGTGTTATTCGATCCGCGCGCTCGACGAAGCGCGCTACGCGATCGGACAGGTTGGCCTCGCACTGGTGGTGTCAGCCATGTTGTGTACGGTGATGATCTTCTACGCCAAGGCTGCGACCGAATTCTCGCGCGTCATGCTCTCGCTCGCGCTGGTTCTCGCCTTTGCCGGCATGGCCTTGTTCCGGATCGGCATGCATTTCAGCCTGCGCCAGGCCTACGGTCCGAGCGTGAGTTCGGTACTGGTGGTCATGGATGGCGGGCCAAAGGTGACCATTCGTGGTGCGCAGGTCGTTCATGCCGAGGATTTCGACATCTCCGGCGCGCATGCTTCACCCGACAGTCTCGATCGCATTGGCCGGATGATGCGCGGCATGGATCGTGTCGTCGTCAGTTGCGCGGCCGACCAGCGCCCGAAATGGGCGAGCGTCATGCGCGGGGCGGGCGTGCGCGGTGAGGTTATCTCCACCGCCTTGCAGGAACTTGGCGCAATCGCGCTGGAGCGCGAGGGCGGCCAGTCCTTCCTGGTTGTCTCGACCGGTCCCCTGGCGCTTCATGCCCGCATCTTCAAGCGGGTCATGGATCTGGCGATCACCGTGCCGGCGTTGATCCTGCTCAGTCCGCTGATGGCGCTGGTAGCTGTGCTGATCAAGCTTGAGGACGGGGGGCCGATCTTCTTCGTCCAGCAGCGCATGGGCGCGCATAATTGCCTGTTCGACATGCTCAAGTTTCGCTCGATGCGCGTAGAAAAGGGCGACTGCAAGGGCGCGCGCTCGACCTCGCGCGAAGACGATCGTGTGACGCGGATCGGGGCCATCATTCGCAAGACGTCGATCGACGAACTGCCGCAGCTCATCAATGTCCTGCGTTCGGAAATGAGCGTGGTCGGGCCGCGTCCGCATGCATTGGGGTCGCAGGCGGGCAAAAAGCTCTTCTGGGAAGTCGATACCGATTATTGGCAGCGGCACGCGCTCAAGCCGGGTCTTACCGGCCTGGCCCAGGTTCGCGGGCACCGCGGCGCGACCGAAACCGAAGGTCATCTAAAGGACCGGCTCCAGGCGGATCTGGAGTACATTCGCAACTGGTCGGTCTTGCGTGACATCAAAATCATATTCGCGACGGCCCGGGTCCTGGTGCACCCGAATGCATATTGACCTGTCCTTGAGCCGACGTAAGGTGCTTTGAGAATAGAATGGGTCGGAGCTGACTGCGTTGTAAAAATGCGACGTAACAATGAATTATCCGGTTGCGCGGTATTCGAATCGCTGCTAGCGAAAAATCGAATTCTCGCGTAAGAATAAAACTTAAGGAGACTAAATATGAAGACCAGCCGCCTTCTCGCCGGCCTCGCAGCCGCAACCATGGCCGTCGGTTCGGTATCCGCTGCTGCAGCTGACGCTGCCGTTGCAACCGACCTTTCGCGCTCGACCGCCGAAGCTGGTGAAACCAGTGAACTCGGTGGCGCAGGCCTGATCATCGCGATCCTTGCTGGTATCGCTGTGGTTGCCGGCGTGATCGTCGCTGCCAGCGACGACGATGACGAAGCTGTTAGCCCGTAAGCTTCTAGCGAATTTCAAAGATGAGGCCGCTACCGTTTTCCGGTGGCGGCCTTTTCTGCATCTGGGGCTGAGAGCTTGGCTAAAAGATCAGTTTGGTCGGGCACAATCCGTGCGGAATTGACTGTCAACTGAAGTCGAACCAGTCTGCGGGGGTTCCTCTGGTTTCTCTAGCTGGAGCCGGTTTGTGATACCGCTCCGCTGCCGGACATGGCGCAATTCGCAAGCGATCAATGCAGGATTGGTCGGCCTTGGGCGGCAACCGTTGAGCTTGGCGGTTAACCCAGCAGAGTGTCCGCAGCGGGCGCATACTTTTCATGCGAAGCTTTGACGTCTTGTCAAAAAGTGGTTGGGTGCGGCCTTTCCTAAAAGGGCGGGCCACAGTTCGCTGTTGCCGCTTGTCCCGCGTCCTTACCTTAGACTGGGTCTAACGGTCAGATATGGTCTTGGAACATTCATTCCAACGCGCTAGCAGCCTTGGTTAACCGCACACTCGGGCGGGCCAAGGCGGTGGGCTCAACCTGGCCCAAGATCACTCTTCGAGACCAAGGTAGGCTTGAACTTGCCCATGCGAGAATCTCCACAAGTGCAAGACGGGCAGTTCCCCAGTGAACCCTTGGTTTCCGTGGTGGTGCCGATGCATAACTCGGCGGCGCATATCGTCGAAACCATCCGGTCGGTGCTGGATCAAACCCATGCCAATCTGGAGGTCATCGCTGTCGACGATGCTTCGTCCGACGCCACTGTCGCGATCGTCGAGGGGATGGCGGATCGCCGCATCAAGATAGTGCGGATGGAAACGAATGGCGGAGCGGGACGTGCGCGGAATGCGGGGATCGATGCCGCGTCCGGCGATTATCTCGCGCTACTCGATTCAGATGACCGCTGGTATCCGGACAAGCTTGAGCAACAGCTGCGCTTCATGGACCGGACCGGCTCGGCTGTGTGCTATACGCGTTACGATCTGATCGATGCAGAAAGCGAACAGATCGGTCGGAGTGGGCGGCTTGCCGCAAGCGTTACCTACGAACAGCTATTGCGGCACTGCATAATTCGCACTTCGAGCCTGCTGGTCGATCGGCGGGCGCTAGCTCAACCGGTTCACTTTCCCGAAATCCGCAAGCGGCAGGATTTCGTTTTCTTCCTGCGTTTGCTCAAACAGGTGCCCAAAGCCGATTTGCTCGACGAAGTCACATGCAGCTATCGCCTCCATAGCGGCACGGTCTCTTCGAATAAAATTCGCGTTATACCGTTCCAGTGGAACGTCTATCGTACGCAAGAGCAGCTTCCGCTGGGCAAGTCGATCAGCCTGATGATCGGTTGGTTTTTCAACGCTGGATTCGTCAACGCGCGGCGTTTTGCGCAATGGGTGGAAAGCAAGTAGCCCTCCAATGAGCGAGACGCCTCGACATATTGCGGTCGTTGCATTGCGCCGTTCCGGTACTACCGCATTGTGGAACCTGTTCCGGCAAGATGCGCGCTACACGTGCTATGACGAACCGTTCAGCCATTTGCTGCATGACCTTCCGGCCGACAACGTCAAACGCACCCGAGCGGAATTCATTGCATTGTACAATCGGGATCCCGATCGCTTTCGGTCTCTTTACGCGCCGATACCGAGAGGCGAGGAGACCGTTCGCGGCCTATCGGAAAAGCAGGTCGAGTATCTCGAGTACTTTCTCGAAGACGGACCCACGGCGTTCGATGTGACGCGCTGCATGGGCAAAATCCCTGCGATTCACGCGATCATTCCCGACGCCGTACTGGTTCATCTCTACCGCCATCCTGTCGCATTTGCGAGTTCCCATCTGCTCCCCTCCGACCGGTTCGATCCCCTGGGTCTGCGCAAGCGCCGCAACCGCTCTACAGCTTTGACGCGGCCCGGCCGGTTCAACGGCTGGGGGATGGAAGAGCTCCTTCGCACCAAATGGATCGATACGACGAACACGCTCTTTGCTGAGGTGGGGGTGCAACTTCCTCCCAAGAGCGCAAGGGTTCCTGCGGCGCAGCGCCTTCTCGGGGGTTGGCTGGGGGCATATCGACTGGCGGAGCGCGAGGGGCGCGCCCTTTATGGAAGCCGCTTTGTCTCGCTGTCTTTCGAGGATGTCTGCCGTGATGCCGCTCGCAACGTCGCGACGATACGAAGCTTGGCGGGCGCCCCGGGCGAGGCGCTTGATGTCAGTAAGATCCGTCCCGCTTCCGTTGGAATATCGCCGACCGACCCTCGGTGGATCGCGATGGCCCGCGCTGCAGGATTCACCGCCGAAGAGCGCGAGCAGTTTTTCGGCGCCGGCGTCGACAATTGATGGCGGCTAACAGCAACCGACGATTGGCGGGGCGCGGAGCCATTTCAATCGCTATCCGGTTTCTCTCCGCAGGGCTCGGCTTTGCGCTGGTCTTCGCCATGGCCCGCTGGATGCCGACCGATGAGTTCGGCCATTTCGGCTATGCCTTCTCGCTTGCCACGGCATTGTCGGTCATGCTCGATTTCGGACAATGCAGGCTCATCCTGAGGTCCTTGTCGACATATAGCGAACGCGGCCGGACGGACTTGATGAGCGCAGTGCTGCGTTTCTCGCTGATGGTTTCGGTTGTCGGGATCCTGGCGAGCGTTCTCGTTATTCTTCTGTGGTCCTCACTTTCCCATGCCCACCCGTCGATCATACCCGCTGCGGCGCTAACCGCCGGCATGATACTGGCTGACTTCCAGGCAAATCTGCTGCGGGGTCTCGGCAATCTGGTTAGGTCGCTGGTACCGAAAGAGATTGTCTGGAGACCGCTCGCGATGAGCCTGATGGCGTTGGCGGGCGGCGGCTTGACCATCGCTACCGATGCGACCACCGCGTTATGGTTTCTCGCGATAACCCTTTTGGTGCTTAACGCATTGCAGTTGCTGTTCATCGTCCGACCTCGCTGGCGACGCGCTCTTGCGCAGATCGCCGCAGCGGAGCGGGCCGACACCACACCCGACGAAACGCTGGATGCTGCAAAGTCCATGTGGCGCAAAAGCTCGGTCCGCCTTTGGCTCGCCACGGCCATGAACGCGTCCATCACACCTCTCAGCGTGGTAGTGGTTGGGCAGTTCATTCCTCCGGCGGAAACAGGTGCGTTCTTCGCAGCGGTCCGCGTTGCAACCATCATTGCTTTCCCATTGCAGGGGCTCAACCTGCTGACCGCACCGATGCTTGCGCGTAACTACGCGGCGAACAATCTTGCGCAACTCCAGCGCGTTGCCAGTTTTACTGCAATCGCTTCGACAGCGATGGCATTGCTGGGTGCCGTCATCCTGGGCTTTTTCGGAGCGCAACTGCTTGATTTGCTCAACCCCAGCTTCTCGACCTCGGCAACTGCGCTATTGGTGATTATGGCCGGGTTCGTCATTGCAGCGATTTGTGGATCGAGTGGGCAATTGATGAATATGACCGGCCATGACCGCGAGTTTCTCAAAATATTGGCAACCTTCAATATCGTCGGCTTCGCGGTCTTGTTGCTCCTCACCAGGGAATTTGGTGCCATCGGCGCGGCATGGGGACTGCTCGTCGTCAAGGCCGGATGGAATATTGCCGTCGTCATCTGGGCTCGCCGCAACCTTGGTATCGACCCCTCGATCCTGGGCCCGATTTTCGTTCCAAAGGCAGTCGTGAAATGATGTCTCCGACGTTCTTTATTGTTGGTGCCCAGAAGGCCGGGACCACGAGCTTGCACGCGATGCTTGCGCGGCACGAGCAGGTCTTCATGTCGGATCCGAAGGAACCCGGATATTTCATTCGGGGCTTCGACGATCCAGAGCGATGGCAAACGCTTTATCGGCCCGACAAGCACGGTCGCATTCAGCCGCTGTCCGAAGTCGATCTGGGCGTGTTCAACGCGGATGACTATGCTGCGCTGTTTTCCAGTGCGGAAGCGCAACGGGCGCAGCAACGCGGAGAAGCCTCGACACCCTATCTGCCGTCGCCGCACGCAGCAGATCGCATCAAGGCTACGGTACCCGGCGCGAAGATCATCATTGCTTTGCGTGATCCCGTCCCGCGTGCTTACTCGGCCTGGGGTTACAATTCATCGCGCGGGCGGGAATCGGCGGCCAGTTTCGAGCAGGCCATCGCTGAGGAACTGGCAGGTAAGCGCGACCATTTCATTTATGGATGGCGTTATCTCTATTCGGGTCTTTTCTCTCGGCATGTCGAGCGATACCTCGACCGCTTCGGGCGGGAGAACGTCCTACTCCTGAGCTTCGACAAGCTGAAGGAAGATGGGCAGGGCGTTTTCGATACGATGTGCGATTTTCTCGAGGTTTCCCGGCAGACCGTGAATGCCGGACGGCAGGAGAACGTAACGGTGCGCCATGCCAATCCCGTGATCGAGGGAATTCGCAATTCCTTCAATCGTCCGGGAGCCATCAAATCGCTGATCAAGCCTTTCCTGCCACGCGGACTTCGCACCAAAGTGCGGAGAGGGGTGACGACTTCCCTTGACCGTTATGGTGAACGTCCGAAGCCGATGACACAGTCCGTCCGACAGGAGCTGTCCCAATATTATGCCGGGGATCTCGCGAAGCTTGCCGAGATGGTGGACTTCGATATCTCGCACTGGGGCAAGGCGCAAAGTGGGCCAGGGGGTGCAACGCATGGCTGATGGTGTCACGCCGATCTACATTGCCGGACGCGCCCATTCCGGTTCGACGATCCTGACCGTAATTCTCAATGGCCACCCCCAGATACAGGGGTGCGGCGAGGTCCTTGATGCGCTTGCGCGTGGCCCCCATGAGGAATGCTCGTGTGGCGCGAAAATTCGCGAGTGCCCGCAATGGTCGCAGGTGTTCGGCGCATACCGCGTTCGCACCGGTCGCGACCTGGAAGAAGACATTCCCAAGCTTTATGAATTGACGGATATCCGCCAGTTCGGCTCTGCATTGCGTAGCAAGCCGGAGGTGCCGGACGACAAATGGTCATTCTATGCGCAGGCAACGCGCGACCTGAACGACACGATTGCCGACGTTTTCGATGTGCCGGCCTTCGTCGACAGCCACAAGGAATATACCCGCGGCCTGATGATGTTGCGCTCGGATCCCTCGGCGAAAGTCATTCATATCTACCGCGAGCCGGACATCACCATCACGTCGCATTACTATCGTCTGGGTGCTGGCAGCCCGGTTAAATTCATGAAGCGGCTCTATCGACCCGGTCTGATGACGTTTCCGTTTCTGATGGTCATCGCATTGGGCTGGTCGGTAGGAATGATCGCCGCGATCTTGACTGCCCGGGCCTATCCGGACCGGGTGCTCCATCTGTCGCATGACGATTTCTCTGCAAATCCCGTGCGCGAGCTCGAGCGCATCGGCGCCTTTCTGGACATCGACCTTTCCGTCCTCGTCGACACGATCAGGAACGGCCGGTACTTTGCGATCGAGCACGTGATAGGCGGCAACGAATTCAAACACGAAGGCCGTATCACCTTCGATCCGCGTACCAAGGGGCGTCGCAAGGCCCCGTGGTATTACCGCGCGGCAGCCTGGCTGTTCGCCTGGCCCGGCGCATTGGCGCGGCGGTTCTTCATTCCCGCACCTGACTATGCCCTCTCCGATAAACGGGCTGATCCCTCCTAAGCCGACCGGGTAACGCTCCTCCGCTGTAGGCTGGAGCCATGATCTGTCTCGGCGGGTCTGTCTGTTGGAGCAGCAGGATCACAAACCCGGAGCATCGACCATCCGCCCGATGGTGTGGCTCGCCTTGATCGCCGCTGTATCGATTTTACGGGCTCTTCTCTCGACATAGCTAAGGGTTTCGAGACTGGCGCCGTTAAGTGTGATGTTGTTGAAATCGGCACCAACCAGACCGCCGAAACGCATCAGATACGGCGCTTTCCGGGTCTCCTCGTTCCACGTCCAATCGATATTGTGCATCACGATGTCGCTGACGTTGAAGGGCGTGTTCCACAAGGTCGCGCCGGCAGGCATGTCTCGTGCCATCAGTCCATCGAGCTGGATTGCGCTAGCGCTCTTTTGTGTCCCGAACACGGTAAATGAGGCGGCGGGAGACCCGGTATGCGTTATCTTGAGCCCTCGTATAGTGGCGGCTCGCTTGCCGGCCAGTTTGAATACCTTTGCTTGGACATCCTCATTACCCAGCTTTTCCAATGCGCCGGAAATGACAAGGTTGGTAACCTCCGTAGGTTCGGGCAAGTCGGCGCGTAGCCAGACGATGCTGTCCGTGACGCGACCGGGGATCGGATTTGCCGACAGGTCTCGAACAACACAATTGCGCAACGAACCACCGCTGATCACGACCATTGCCCCGTGGGCATAGCCCGAAAGAGTAACGTTTTCGACGAGTAGGTCGGGGTTGCGATCTGCGTAGATGAGATGGTCGACATCGCTATTGGCCAAACGACAGTCCCGAATGGTGACCCCGGGCGCGCGGTTGGCGACGATCGCGCTTCGAACCGTGTCGTGAATGTACACGCGCTCGATCATGGTCGCACGCGGTGCCTGGTAGGCGCCGTCATTGTCTCCTTGTCCGATGTTTATGCCGCCCTGACGCATCAGCTGGCGGCGAAAAGACTTTGGGCCTTCCGCAACCGAGGATTCGTCTGCAAAATAGTTGCGGTACCGGGTCTTGTGATCGAAATGCTCCTGAGCGGATCCGTCATACTCGAAATCAGCGAAAGCAGCGGTTTCGATCCCCGATTTGGTCGAAAGACCGCGGAAAGAGTCTTCGGCCGGTGAGCTGGGATTCGGCCTGTTGAGCAGCTCGATGAAACTCTGGTCGTAGGGAACGGTCTTCAGCCCCGACCGTGTGCCTTCACCAAAGGGGGCAAGGCCGCGGAGACGCTGATTGTCTCCGACCCAATTGGCCGTGTGCAGATAGAATCCGTCGAGCACAGCATCGCGCGCACCGCTATCCAGCATCGACTGCAAAGCCAGCGTGTTGTCATGTTCGGGGCCGGTCTGAGCACCGAACCAGCTGGCATAGGCTATGCCAGGCAGGCGGAAATTACCTCCGGTTTCCCAGAGAGTTTGTTGCCGTTTTGCGCTATCCATCTGTTGGACGCCGCGAACCCATCGGACATTCGTCAAATCGAAGATATGCTGCCCCGGCGGCGCATCGATATCCTGATCGAAGTCGATTATCACCCCGTCATCGGGGCGCAGGATCCCGCCCGCGAACCGCACCTTGGCCGCTACGCGGATCGATCGCGATACGGCCCACAGACCGCTGGTGATGGTCACGATCGTATCGGCTGGAGCCGTCGCAAGCTCATCGGTCAGATCACCGGCAGTCTGCCC
>JGI24005J15628_10001109_pt1 | contig 14611 bp, 19 predicted proteins | sample LinPmetageLP40_FD_15628 | JGI IMG/M metagenome (IMG submission 15628)
AGCAAGCGGCAGCCGCGGAAGCCCAGCGTGCCGCAGCGGTTGCTGAACAAGACCGGTTAGCGGCAGAACAGTTGGCGGCAGAACAATTGGCCGAAGAACAAGCTAGACAGCAACAACAAGAGCAGATTGCTTTACAACAAATGCAGCAGCAACAACTGGCGGAACAAGAAGCCGCTCAGTTAGCGGCGCAACAAAACATAGATTCGCAGGTTTCTGCGGCGGAACAACTAGCAAATCAGCAAGCCGCGGACCGTGCGGCAAACGAAGCCGCTATTTTAGCAACTCCGGACCCTACGCCCGTGTTCCAGCCGCCAGCACCGAGCACGGTAGATCGTGGCAGTTACGGAGTACCCCCAGAAGAAGGGACTCAGGTAGTCGATCCTAACGCGCCTAATTTCTTGGTAGCGGACATGATTGACGACTACACTAGCGGATACAGTTCTTCGCAAAACTTGAAAATTAAACCGACGGTTTATCCTTATCAGGAAGGGGCGGGAGGCGCAGACGTTTACACGGCTTCTGTGTTCCAGCCGATGCCTAAGTTAGATTTTGGATCGAGCACTTCTGAGGAAGGTGAGGGGGACGATTCCCAGGCTTCCGGTGGCGGCCCTGAAATAAACTGGGACATTGGTTCTCAAGGGGGTCGGACAAACGGGTCGTATGTTACCCTGCCTACCGGTCAGAGAATTTGGGTACCTGATTATGCAACTTCTGCGGCAAACACCCAGAACGCAGAGTCTGCGGTGGGTGAATTTGGGCTAACGGAAAACCAACGATACCAATGTCCTGCGAATTACAACCTAGCTTTTGAGGGCGGTAAACCTTATTGTGCCAGAATTGATAAGTCTCAGTGGCCCTCGGGCGGTAGAGAACGCGCTATGGTAAGTAATCTTCCTTCGCGGACCGAGGTACAAGTTGTTGAAACTAATCTACCGGGGACAGAAACTCACGAATACGCGCAGGGCGGCCCTGTCCAAAACTTCAATTATGGCGGGTTTGTAAATAGGTCGTCGCTTCAACAACAACGGCAGCAAGCGCCCCGGGGACCTTTTGGACAACCGGCGTCCAGAGGTTCGGGCAGTATCAACAACCTCAACAGCAACTAATGCCTCAACATCGACCTCAACAACCTCAATTTATGCCGCAACCTCATCAACTTCAGCCTGGTCATCAAGGGCATATGACTGTTGGTCGTCCCATGCCACCTCCGCCACAGTTGAAATTAGGCAACCTCACACCCACGCCCGGCGGCCCGCTGGATACGCAACCGGGATTTCTAGGAGGCGGCGACGATAGGTTTATGCCCATGGTGTCTAGTGCAGATATGGGTCTAAATGGACGGCCCTCTGTAGACAACACCGGCAAGTTCATGGACAACGTAACCGGGGAGATTGTAGATCGAAGGGCTGGACCCGACACTTTTACAGCCGGGTTTCAGGGCGGTCAAATGGGACCCCCCCAACAAATAGGGCAGGTAGCCGAACCCAACACGCAACAACTGGCTAGTCAGTTACAGAACGTGACACAGCAGGTTAACCAGTTAAGCTCACACTTGGGCGTAAGTGGAGGGGGTATGACGCAAGGCCCGTCTCAACAGTATATGGGAAGTGGCGGTTCTCAAGGTTATCCACAGGCTGTTATGCAAGGCGGCATCGGCAATCTTTTGGGTAATTTGCGGCCGGGACCGCCTCCTCCTCAAGTAAAAGCAACGGGTCCAGCACGTCCTCCTATGTTTCAACATTTTAGGTAAATAATTATGGCAAATGGTGATAGACCCCCAGTTTCGTTGATGGACCGTGAAGGCGGTATGCTGTCCGAGGAAGACGTTGAAGCAGTAGAAATAGAAGCATTACCTAATGAAATGGCACGTATTACCGACGTAGAAGGTATAGAAATAATCCAAGAAGACGACGGCGGCGTTACGTTAGACTTTGATCCGTTCACGAATCGAGAACGCGAAGACGATTTTTACGATAACTTAGCCGAGTTTGTGCCCGATAGCGTGCTACAACGGGTTTCTAACGATCTTTTAGAGCAATACCACTCCAACAAAGCGTCAAGGCAGGATTGGGAAGATGCGTATTCCAAGGGTCTTGAACTGTTGGGTTTTAGTTACGAAGAAAGAACAGAGCCTTTTAGGGGCGCAACAGGGGTCACTCACCCTCTTTTAGCCGAAGCAGCCGTGCAGTTTCAAGCACAAGCTTTTAACGAGTTGCTGCCTTCTCAAGGACCTGTACGAACCGCAGTTATGGGCGCACAGACTAAAGAAAAAACAGAACAGGCGTCTCGTGTTAGAGATTTTATGAACTACTACATTACTACCGTAATGCAGGAGTACACCCCTGAAGTTGATCAAATGTTGTTTTATTTACCGTTGGCGGGTTCTACTTTTAAGAAAGTTTACTTTGACGACGCATTAGGCCGCCCTGTTTGCAAGTTCATACCGGCAGAACATCTGATAGTCCCTTACGAAAGCAACGATTTAGAAACTTGTCCTAATATTACTCACGTTGTCCGCATGTCGTTAAACGATTTGCGTAAGCAACAAGTCAGTGGTTTTTATCGAGACATAAAAGTTCTTCCGTCTCAGTCAGAAAGCACAGGTTTGTCCAGTGAAATTGATTATATTGACGGTGAAACAGCTTCTGGCGTTGATTACGATTGCACTTTGCTCGAATGTCATGTGGATTTAGACCTTGAGGGGTACGAAGAGGTTGACGAAGATGGCGAGGAAACCGGTATTAAGGTGCCTTATCTCGTTACTATTAGTGAAGATAACGGAAAAGTGCTGTCTATTCGTCGAAATTACCTTGAAGAAGACCCTTTAAAGGTAAAAATACAATATTTTGTTCATTATAAGTTCCTTCCCGGGTTTGGTTTTTATGGTATGGGCTTAATTCACACGATTGGCGGCCTCTCTAGGACTGCAACTGCGGCGTTAAGACAATTAATTGATGCCGGAACGCTTTCTAACCTTCCCGCGGGATTCAAAGCTCGTGGATTACGCATTAGAGACGATGATGACCCGTTACAACCGGGTGAGTTTAGAGACGTGGATGCCCCCGGAGGGGTTATACGGGATAGTTTGATGCCGTTGCCTTTTAAAGGCCCGGATCAGACGTTGTTTCAACTGTTAGGATTTGTAGTAGAGGCTGCACAACGTTTTGCCACGATTACAGACATGAAAGTAGGGGATGGCAACCAATCAGCGGCGGTAGGAACTACTATAGCCATGATTGAACAGGGTGCCCGAGTAATGAGTGCGATCCATAAACGCCTACATTACGCCATGAAAATAGAATTTAAGATACTAGCGCGAGTTATGGGAGAAAGTTTACCGCCTGTTTACCCCTACGAGCTTCCAGGGGTTGATCAATCGGTAAAAGCGACTGATTTTGACGATAGGGTTGATGTATTGCCCGTATCCGACCCGAATATTTTCTCGCAGAGTCAACGTATTGCTTTAGCACAAACCGAATTACAAATGGCGATGCAAGCCCCTGAAATACACAATATACCGGAGGTTTACCGGCGAGTTTATGATGCATTAGGCGTTAAAAACGTTGATCAAATACTTCGAGCGGACACCCCCGATGAAATAATTCCAAAAGATCCTGCTAGAGAAAACATGGATACTTTGGAAAACGTACCTTTACAGGCTTTTAAAGGTCAAGACCACATGGCGCATGTTCAAGCCCACTTGATCTTTGCTACTGGGGGAACGGCAGCGGCGATGCCTCAAGTTGGATTATCTATCCAAAAGCACATTTTAAATCATGTGCAGATAATGGCGGAAGAACAAGCGGAGCAAGCTTTTGCCCAGCAAAACCCCAACGTTGCATTACAAAACCAAGAAACAAACCAGCCTTTCCAGTCAATGGTAGCGCAATTTATAGCGCAAACGATGCAACAAGTAGTTCAAATGGGTCAACAGCTGCAACAGGCAGGGCAGCCGCAAGAACCACAAGGGCCCGATCCGTTGATTGCTTTGAAAGAACAAGAATTGCAATTAAAAGCTCAACAAGAACAAAACGACGTTTCTCGCGAGCAACAGGAGATAGAACTAGAAAGGCAGAAACTCGCGCAGCGTGAATCTAATTTCCAGCAACGGTTACAAAGCCAAGAGGGGCAAACCGAGGCTAGAATACAAGCCGGTATAGAAAGAGAACGAATGAAACAACGAGGTAATTGATGAGAACTGTAAAATTTAATGGTAGCCCACCACCCGAGCCGCCAAAGCCTACAAAAAAAGCTGAGATAAAGGGGCAAGGAAGCATTCCGTATGCCCAAGCCAAGGAAGAAAAAACCCCTAACACGGAGTTTGCTAAGATTACTCATGGTAAAAAACGTGGAATGGGCGCAGCTTTACGTGGTGGACGCTTTACTATTGCTTAAAAACTGCGATAATATCAGAGTTGCTCAGACAGTAAACGATAGGTAAATAGTTGGACGATCTGGATGTTGTGCAGTTTGTACAAAAAACGTTAAAGGGTCGCAAAACCCAAATTCAACAACTCATGGTTGATGGCGGGATTAAAGATATGGAACATTACAGAGAATGCATGGGTGAGATCAGGGCGTGTGATTACACTTTGGTTGAACTCTCTGAAATGCTAAAAAAACAGGAAGAATTAAATGCCTGAAACGAATGAAGCGTCAGAATTATCTGATTGTTACGTCGCAGAAGAAGAACGGGTTTTAGACCCTTCTTTAGTAGATGTTAGTGTCATTGAACGTCTTCCACAACCTACGGGATGGCGTATTCTAATTGCTCCTTTTAAACCTGCTCAAAAAAGTGCGGGCGGTATTCTTTTAAGCCAAAAAACGCTAGAAGAAGACGTTGTTCAAACTCAAGTAGGCTACGTGCTCAAAATGGGTCCGTCTGCTTATTTGGATAAAAAACGATATCCGACCGGAGCGTGGTGCAAAGAACGCGAATGGGTGATTTTTGCCCGTTATGCGGGTTCCCGGTTTCGTTTAAATGGCGAAAAAAAGTCAGCGTTTGGCAGCGAAATACGCATATTAAACGATGACGAGATACTAGGAACTATTTTGGACCCTAATGACATACATTTTAACTAAGGAGCGGTTTTATGGCAGAGGTAACCCCTAAACACCAAGCCGACGACGGCCAAATCGATTTGGAATTCACGGAAGAGGCGCAAGACGTTATAATAGAAGAAGAGGAAGGAACCACTTCTTCGGAGCAAGAGGTTGTTCTAGAAACCGAAGACGAGCGCGAAACGTATAGTAAAGGCGTACAAAAACGCATTAATCAACTAACTAAACGAGCGAAAGACGCTGAAAGAGAAAGAGAAGAAGCTGTTCGTTTTGCTCAAACTGTTCAAACGGAGAACAGTTCGGTTAAGCAAAGGCTTCACAATTTAGATAAAAGTTACATTGACGAATATGGTAACCGGGTAACTTCTGAAGCAGAAAGAGCGAAAGAAGATTTAAAAACAGCCATAGAAACTGGCGACACAGATCGTCAACTTAACGCCCAAGAAAAGATTTCGCAACTTGCGGTAGCAAAAGATCGCCATGCCCAAGCTAGGGCGCAACGAGAAACTCAAGCGGCCCAGTTTCAACAAGAGCTACAGCAACAGCCTGTTTATCAACCGCAGCAAGCTCCGCAACAACAAAGACCGGACCCTAAAGCAGAGGATTGGGCGGAAAACAATAGTTGGTTTGGTCAAGATTCTGCTATGACCTTTGCTGCTTTCGGTGTTCATAAAGAACTGATAGAAGAAAAAGGTATGGACGGAACCAGCGATGAATACTATGATGCATTAGATTCGAGGATGAGGACGGAGTTTCCCCATAAATTGGGAGAAGAAGCACCGCCCGCATCCCGCCGCACTTCGCAGACAGTTGCGGGTGTATCTCGTCCTAGTAAAGGACGCGGCAAACAGGTTCGACTCTCCCCGAGCCAAGTAACAATTGCCAAAAGACTGGGAGTGCCACTTGAAGAATACGCTAAATACGTGAAGGAGTGAAAATGACAGATTCTACAGATAACGAAATGGAAGCTATCAAGAAAACTTCTCGCGCTAAGTCATCTAGAGCACAATCGGCTAGGCGTAAGCCGTGGGCTCCCCCGTCTAAGTTAGACGCTCCTGACCCGCCGCCGGGATTTAAACATCGCTGGATACGTGCAGAAACTCGTGGATTCCAAGATACGAGTAACATCACTGGACGTTTAAGAGAGGGCTACGAGTTAGTTCGCCGCGATGAATATCCGGATTTTGAAGCTCCAACTATGGAGTCGGGTAAATACGAAGGAGTGTTTGGAGTTGGCGGATTGCTTCTGGCTAGGATTCCAGAAGAAACAGTTGCAGAAAGAAACGCGTATTTTGCTTCAAAACACGCAGATCAAGTAGAAGCTGTTGAAACGGACATCCTACGTGAGAATGCACATTCCACGATGCGGATTGACAAACCAGAACGTCAATCGCGTGTTACTTTTGGTGGTCCTCGTAAGTAAAGTTTTTTAAGGAGACTTTAAAAAATGGCAAATCAAGAAACTGCTTACGGTCTACGTCCTATTGGACTAGTAGGGAGTGCTACAAATTCTAACGGTTTAACGAAGTATGAAATTGCTTCGGATAATTCCGATCCTATCTATCAATTCAGTTTGGTTGTTCCGCTTGCTGCGGGCGTAATTGCCCACGCTGGTGACACGGCTGGCGGCACTACCGCTGCGCTGGGTGTTTTGGTAGGTGTAGAGTATGTAGACTCTGGTACTAAAAAGACCGTATTTAAAAACTATTGGCCCGGATCTAACAGCGCAAGCATTGACACGAATTTTCCTGTCAAAGCTCTCGTTGCAGATAATCCGATGCAAACTTTCCAAGTTGCAAGCGATGCGTCTCTGACTAATCGCGCCACAGCACTAGCGGCTGTGTTTGCTAACGCAAGCCTGGGAACGTCTGCACGGACGGGTTCTACTGACACGGGTCGATCTAATTCAGCGTTGGGTGTTTCTACCATAGCAACTACGGCAACTCTTCCGCTTAAAGTCATGGGTATCGTCGATGACGACGCCAACAGTGATTTTTCTGCGGCAGGTATTCCGTTGATTGTGAGGATAAATTCACATTACAACTCGCCGAATGCAAGATTCGATTCACAAACCACTGCCACGACAACTGGCATTTAAGTCTAGGAGTTAATCATGCCTATTACTCGCGCACAATTGGCGAAAGAGCTTGAACCCGGCTTAAATGCTTTGTTCGGGCTGGAATATGATCGTTATGAGCAAGAGCATTCTGAAATCTTCGACGAAGAGTCTTCGGACAGAGCGTTTGAAGAAGAGGTTATGCTTTCCGGTTTTGGAACTGCCCCTGTGAAAGCAGAAGGCAGTGCGATATCGTTCGACGACGCGCAGGAGACCTTTACTGCACGTTATACGCACGAGACAATCGCGCTTGCTTTCTCAATAACTGAGGAAGCTATTGAAGATAATTTGTACGACCGCCTAGCTGCACGCTATACACGTGCTCTGGCTCGTTCAATGTCTCAAACCAAGCAAATCCGGGCTGCGACGGTCTTGAACAACGCGTTTAGCACAGGTTCACCAATAGGTGACGGTGCGGCTCTTTGTTCTGCTTCTCATCCCTCTATATCGGGCAACCAACGTAATCAACTAAGCACTGCTTCGGATCTCAACGAGACTTCGCTAGAGCAAATGCTAATTGATATTGCTGGTATGACTGATGAAAGAGGACTAAAGATTGCTGTCAGGGGAACTAAGTTAATAATTCCCAAAGAACTGCAATTTATAGCAGAAAGAGTTTTGAACTCTAACCTGCGTCCTGGAACTGCGGATAATGACATTAACGCTAGTAAAGCTATGGGAATGCTACCTGACGGTGCAGTAGTCAATCACTTCCTTACGGATACTGATGCCTTCTTCATCAAGACGGATGCGCCTAACGGCTTTAAATTGTTCCAAAGAACTCCCATCAAAACAGCGATGGAAGGGGACTTTGACACTGGTAACATGCGGTTTAAGGCTCGCGAAAGATATTCTTTCGGTGTGTCTGACTGGCGTGCGGTGTTTGGAACTGCAGGAGCATAAAACAAACTTTTGTTTGTTAATTGTAGAGAGAAAGGGCGCACGTCGCCCTTTCTTTTTGCCTGTTAAATAGGTATTCTTCATTGATCCTGACAGGGGCATACCGCGCCTGACACTAGCCACGACAGGAGATAATCATGGCGAACACAACCTTTAACGGCGCAGTCCGTTCAGAAAATGGTTTTAAGACCATTGATAAAAATTCAACAACAGGTGCCGTTACAGACGGTCTGGTAATCAACGCAGATGGTAATATCTATACTGATGATGGTGGGCATATTCAATATGCAGCAGCAACAGGGTATGGACCAGCTGATTCTATCGTAGGTAAAGGCGGGAGCCAATACGGCACAGTAGACCCATTTACTTCGGGGCTTACTCAATTATTTCCATTAGGCAGTAGATTGCTTTACGGTAATACTGTTTATGCTTATGGTAGACTAGCCGCAGTCGCTGTAACAGCGGGTAAATGTGTAACTCACGCTGCATCAATCGCACATCACTTCGACTTGACACCTACGGCTGGTGTAGCTGCTGGTGAAACTGCAATATCGGTTGAAACCGCTGGTACTGACATAACGCTTAATCAATACGCGGGTGGGTACCTGTATGTAAACGACGCTGCTGGCGAAGGCCAAATGCTTCGGATAGAGTCTAACCCAGCACACGATCACTCAGCAGACCCTTCAATCGTGATTACTTGTTACGATGATTTGGCAACAGCAATAACTACAAGCTCAAGAATAACTTTAATTCCTGATCCTCGCAGTGCTCAAATTGTTCAAGCCGCGACAACTACAGGTGCTACACTAGGTGTAACAGTTGTTGATATGGCAGCTAGTGCTTACGGTTGGTTTTCTGTTTCAGGCCCAGCTACAATATTAACTTCAGGAACTCTGGTTGTAGGTAACCACGCAGTACCACTAGGTGCTGCAGGTGCTGTTGGCCCAGCCGCAGGAGATGTTATACAAGTCATTGGTACGGTAATGATTGTAAACGTAACTACTGATTATTCGTTAATCAACCTTACGGGTATTATCTAATGTCTGGGTCTGACGTAAAACCGGTTACTATTACTGCAGACACAGTAGCCTTGGATGCCGATGGAATATCCGTAGCAGCGTCAGTTGGTAATAACGCAGCACTTACAATAGGTGGTGCGTTAGCTTCTGGCGGTTCTGTCACACTTAGTCACGGGAGGATAGTAACTATCCTCTCTGCTGGGGATGATTCTGCTAAATCTTTTACCGTCACAGGTACTGATGTTAATGGTGATTCTCAAACTGAATCAATCACAGGGGCTAATGCTGGCACAGCTACTGGGTCCAAATATTTTCTAACAATATCTGGTATTTCAGCAGTAGGTAATCCTGCGGGTAATGTCTCCGCGGGGGTTAACGCTTCTGCTGCGGATGTCATTTTTGCGGGTAGGGCTAGGTTAAAAGGATCTTTCTTAACGAGTACGGCAACTGCTGGAAATGTAGATTTTTTGACTACGTCCCCTAGCGGAACTAGTTTAATGAAGATTAGTTCGGTTAGTGATGCCGATGCGACAAGGGATGTAGTTATTCCAGAAGATGGGGTGTTGTTTACAGCGGGTATTTACATTGAATACACCGTGTCCACTTTTCTGACGATGACAGCGTTCCACGCGTAACAACTTATAACGGAGTACTTATGTCAGGTTCTAGGGTAAATTTAGGTAACGGGGGCGGCAAAAAAAAGTCTAAAGGCGGTTCCGTAATGAAAAAGTCTAAAGGCGGGTCTTTGATGAAAAAGTCTAAAGGCGGTTCCGTAATGAAAATGTCAAAGAAGAAGCCTATTGATTCTTAGTGGCGTATTTACTTAGCAACACTCCACATTTTAAATGTTGGGTGAGACGAGAATTTACGCACAACCATGAAAAGTATCATGGGGAGTTTTTGCATTGTTTGGTAATAGCCGTAAACACAGTACCTGACCGTTCTTTAAGTTTTCAGGTTGTTTTTACAGGGTGTGAGTCGGATTGCGAGGATAATGATGAAGGCAACATTCACGGTGGCGCTATGTGGGCTAGAATGCCTATCCAGGGTTTAGTTTGTGACATGCCTATGGAGGATTACCCGGAACCTATGGAAGACCATGTGGCTCAACCGTGGGACTGTGAATCTCGTAACCATTCCGTAGTTGTGCTGGATCGCGTAAGTTCTTCGCCGTGGGTTTCAAAGATTGATGGTGAATTTTATACGTCTAAGTATCTTTTTACGGTAGATTACACTGAATCAAACATTGCGGACGACTCGGCGCAGCACAAACAATCGCATGTATTGTGCATTACGGAGGAAGGCAAGTGGAAAGGAAATATAGTGGCATTACCTAACAATAGAGTTCGAGCGACTAGCCCGGCTTTGTGGGTGACTGGTGAAGGAGCCCCTGATTTTAAGCCGTCTCAATGGACTCATTCAGCGGAAGGACATCAAAGTTATTTAGATCCTTCTGTAACTTTTAACAATTTGTATGAAGAATAATGGCAACTTCAGGATCTAAAGATTTTGAACTAGATGTGGCTGAATACATTGAAGAAGCTTTTGAAAGGTGTGGGTTAGAAGTACGCACCGGTTATGACTTGAAGTCGGCAAAGCGTTCTTTAAATCTTTTGTTTGCCGATTGGTCAAACAGGGGGTTAAACCAGTGGACGATTGAACAAACTTCGGTGTCGTTAGCTGATGGAATTACGGATTATCCAGGCGGCACCCTTTCTATGACCGTAGGGGCTTCCACTAGTTTTTCAATCGCAGAAACCATTACAGGCGGAACTAGCGGAGCTACGGCTAGTATTACCAGCAAACCTTCAAGCACTTCCTTTGCTATTACGGTCCCCACGGGTACTTTCAGTAACGGAGAAACCATTACAGGCGGAACTAGCGAAGCCACTACCACTTTGTCTGCTGCCTTAGATTTATCAGATGTACAAAGTACAATAGATATTTTGTCCGCGGTAGTTACCCGAAGCGGCACAGACTTTGAAATACAACGACTAAGTCGCTCGGGTTATTTAACTATTCCCAATAAATCTCAAACAGGTCGTCCTAATCAGTTTTTTTTAAATAGGCAAATAACGCCTATTTTACAAATATGGCCCGCTCCTGAGAATAACACGGACGTTGTTACGTTTAACCGATTGACGCGTATTATGGACGCTGACGGGTATACCAATACGATGGAAGTTCCTTTTCGGTTTTACCCCTGTTTGACTGCGGGTTTAGCGTATTATATTTCTATGAAGAGAAATCCTCAATTAATGGGTGCGTTAAAAACAATTTATGAAGAAGAAATGCAACGTGCAATGGACGAAGACCGGGACCGAGCGTCTCTTCGCATTACTCCGTCTTTGACGAGTTATAGGTCTTAGTTGTGGCGTATGCAACTGGGAAAAACGCTTACGGTATATCGGACCGGTCTGGGGTTAGGTATAAATTAAACCGGATGCAAAAAGAATGGACCGGTTCTTTGGTCGGTTTTGATGAATATGAACCAAAGCAACCTCAACTGTACCCCACGCCACGGGCGGCAGATCCTCAAGCATTGAGGAATGCCAGACCAGATCGAAAAGAGCCGTTTTTTGTTTTTGTAGGCGTTCCCGTAGTGGAAATAAACCCGTTTGTTGCTGTTAGAGCAACCGGCCAAGTAGGAAATGTCACGGTGAGTACAGCATGAGTTTTACCCTAGCCACGTTAAAAACAGCCGTCAAAGACTACTGCGAAACGTCAGAAACTACGTTTGATTCTCAATTAGACACTTTTATAAAAGAGTCGGAAGAGCGAATTCTAAAAAATATTGAACTTCCTGTTTTTAGAAAAAACGTTACCGGAACAGCAGATGCGGATAACAGTTACTTACAAACTCCATCTGACTTTTTAGCGCCTTATAGTCTGGCGGTTATTAATAGTAGCCAATATGAATACCTTCTTTTTAAACATGTGTCGTTTATACGTTCATACACCCCCAACTCGTCTACGACTGGGGCTCCTAAGTATTATGGGTTGTTCGATGACGCTACTTTTATTTTAGCGCCTACCCCGGATAGTGGTTATACGTTTGAACTTCATTATAAATACAGACCCGCCTCGTTAACAGCGGGAGCGGATAGCGCCACAACGTGGTTGTCGGATAATGCCCCCGATGCTTTGTTGTACGGAACTTTAGTAGAATCGGCTACTTTTTTAAAAGCTCCAGAAGAAATTGCTCAATACGAGCAAAGGTTCGGACAAGCCATAGCTGCTTTAAAAGATTTGGGAGAGGGTTACGGAGCAAAAGATGAGTATAGATACGATATTTCGAAGGGTAGGTGATGTTTAATGCAGCCGTTGAATCAACCGTAGGCGATGTTGTTGTAAAAACAACAGATCATAGGGGGTTGTCTCCAGAAGAATTGGCGCAACGAGCTACTGATCAGATCGTTACAGTGTCTTCTGAAGCGGAACCTATAGTTCGACAACAAGCTGAAGCATTTAAAAGTCGCATTTATCATGTGGTTTTAGGTATTATTAAACAAGCAATTAAAAGCGACAGGACTACACTGTGTAACGAATTTACACAACAAGGTCATTCAGACGTTGCTAATATTTTAAGGAGGCTATAATGGCTATTACAACTGCACTATGCACTAGTTTTAAAGTAGAGATTTTAAAAGGGGTCCATAATTTTACGGCTGATGATGACCAATTCAAACTTGCTTTGTACACTAGTAGCGCAACTCTAGCCGCATCGACCACAGCTTACACCTCATCTAACGAAGCAAGCGGTACGAATTATACTGCGAAAGGAGCTTTTTTAACTTCGGTAACTCCTGTTGCTTCGGGAACTACCGCACTCGTAGATTTTAGCGATTTAACATTTTCAAATGTCACAATCACCGCAAGAGGGGCATTAATCTTTAATGAGGTTGCCAGCGGCGACCCTTCGGTTTGCGCGTTAGATTTCGGTGGGGACAAGACTAGTACCGCCGGTGACTTTACGGTCCAGTTCCCTACAGCAGATGCGTCTAATGCAATCATACGAATCGCGTAGGCATAACGTGTGGCAATCATTAATGGATGGGGCAGAGGCACTTGGGGCCAACTTGAATGGGGTGAAGGCGACCTTCCTGTCACAGTTACAGGCGTTGCAGGGACATCCGCGATTGGTACGGTTACTGTCGATGCAGAAGCCGATGTCGATGTCACAGGCGTGGCAGGAACATCAGCGGTCGGATCGGTTACCGTTGTCGCAGAAGCTAATGTCACGCTCACAGGCGTGGTTGGAACAAGTGCGCTTGGTAGCATCTCGCTGGTCACAAACAACTACATCGATGTCACAGGCGTGGCAGGAACCACCTCGATTGGTACGGTTTCCACTACCGCCGATGCAAACGCGCCTGTTATTGGTGTTGTTGGTACTGGACAGACTGGCGAAGAAAACGTTTGGGGTCTTGTGGACACAGATCAAACGGCAAACTGGGCATCTATCGACGATAGTCAAACAGAAAATTGGGCGGCTGTTAGTATCAGCCAAACACCGAATTGGAAAGAGGTAGCATAAAATGGCTAGTACATATGTAAACGATCTTCGCCTAAACGAGATGGCGACAGGAGATGGTTCTGGAACTTGGGGAACTACCACAAACACCAACCTGGAACTAATCGGTGAGGCTTTAGGGTATGGTACAGAAGGAATAACCACCAACGCTGACACCCATACTTCAACTGTGGCTGATGGCGCAACAGACCCTGTCAGGGCTATGTTCGTAAAATATACAGGAACCCTAGATTCTGCTTGCACGATCACGATTGCACCCAACACCGTCAACAGAATGCAGTTTATTGAAAACGGGACAAGTGGCTCTCAAAACATAATTATCTCACAAGGATCTGGCGCAAACATAACCATACCTCCCGGCGATGTTAAGGCCGTCTATCTGGACGGGGCTGGTAGTGGTGCGGCAGTGGTAGACGCTTTTGCTTCTTTATCTGTTGTAGACCTTAAAGTTCAAGACGATCTAACAGTTACGGGTGATCTGGATGTAGACGGAACAGCCAACCTAGACATCGTGGACGTAGACGGTGCTGTAAACTTCGCAGCAGACGTAACCTTTGCAGATGGCGCAGATATCATCACGGCTTCAGCAGGAACCTCTAACACCCGTGTAGGTGTCAACGCAGGTAACAGCATTGCAAGCGGTGGTAACTACAACGTGGTCTTGGGTGACGAAGCAGGTACTGCGCTGACTACGGGTGATGAGAATGTTGCAGTGGGTTATAACGCACTTGCATCTGAAGACGCGCATGGTAAAAACGTAGCTATAGGTAAGGGCGCATTAAATGCTCTAAATGCTGGAGCAGATGCTTATAATGTCGCAGTTGGTTATGCAGCAGGAGATGCTGTAACCACAGGTGTCTACAACACACTCATCGGTGGACTAGCAGGTGATGCGGTTACCACAGGCGGCTACAACACCTCAGTCGGGGGCAATTCTTTAACCACTCTCACTACTGGAGCTGATAACACAGGAATTGG
>JGI24005J15628_10001110_pt1 | contig 14604 bp, 18 predicted proteins | sample LinPmetageLP40_FD_15628 | JGI IMG/M metagenome (IMG submission 15628)
AGGTGGTGGCGGACTTACTGCTGTTATTCAAGATACTAGTCCACAGTTAGGTGGAACATTAGATGCCAACAGTTATACAATTGATATGGGTACTAACGTACTTACTGATGCAAAAGTTGGTTATTGGGACACTGCGTATGGTTGGGGAGATCACGGAAGTGCAGGATATCAAACAACTGCAGGATTAAATGGAGCAATTGATACACACATAAATCAATCAAATCCAACAAGTGGTCATGTACTAAGTTGGAATGGAAGTGATTATGCATGGGTGGCAAATAGTGGTGCTGGCGGTATTGCTCTTACTGATTTAAGTGTAATAGCCGAAGGAGCCGCAAGTGGTGATGGTGGCATTAGTTACAATAACAGTAATGGACAATTTCAGTACTATCCACCGGACACAAGTACATATGTTGATTCAGCAGGTGCTATTGCAGCCGTAACTGGAAGTGATTTGAACATGGGTAGTAACGACATTACTACTACAGGTAAACTATTATTCGCAAACGTTTATAGTACAACAGGTGACTTACCAAGTGCAAGTACATATCACGGTATGTTTGCTCATGTACATGGTACAGGTAAAGGTTATTTTGCACACGCAGGTAACTGGATAGAATTAGCCAATGCGGCAACTACACTAGCAGGTTATGGAATTACCGATGGACAAGCAACTTTAGTAAGCGGGACAGACATCAAAACAATTAACGGAGCAAGTGTACTAGGTTCAGGTGACTTAACAGTAACCGGAACTTATGCTAACAGTGACGTTGACACCCACTTAAATCAATCAAATCCAACAAGTGGTTATGTACTAAGTTGGAACGGTAGTGATTATGCATGGGTGGCACAAAGCGGAGGCGGTGCTAGTAATAGTATTTCACAATTAAACTCATACGTTAGTGTTACAGACACAGGAACTGATGGTAAGATTACTTTTGCTACTGAAGGCAGTGACAGATGGAATATGTCAAGTACAGGACACTTATTACCAGAAGATAACGAAACATATGACATAGGAAGTGCAACTAAGAAAGTTAGACACTTATACCTAAGTGATAGTAGTTTAAAGTTTGTTGATAGTTCAAACGTTGAATATGCAATGCGTGTTGATCAAGGTACTGGCGAGTTAAAGTATGGTACAAAAACTATAAGCACAGCTTTACAAGATGACGTTAAAATGACACCGGATAGTGAATACCAACATGGTATTAAAGTAGACTTTACTCCTGGTTCAGGTGATACAGTATTCAGTCGTGAAGTAGAAGTAAACGGTGTTAGAATTGTTGCCGCAGGTGCAAAACTAGGTGCTACAGCAGTACCAGACTTGTGGTTAGATAAAGTAGCACAAGCCTACCGACTGTTCATAGATAAAGATGCAGGGTCTCCGATTGTTGAAGCAACTCAAAGAAACTTTATTAAAAGACTTAGAGGTGATCATGGAACTCCACATGCTGGACTACCAACAGTACAACGAGTTGCATACGGTGGAGCGGCTAGTTATTCAACTAACTTCTTAAGTGACGCAGGTGCAACTGCACTTGGATTAGATCCATTTAATAATGCTCATGCTATGGACGACATGGTTTGGTATCAGAACAGCAGTGGTACACCTGGAACAGGTGATCTCGATGCTGGCGAAGTTATTGAACACGTTATGCACACAATACACATGAAAGGGCTTGATTCAGTTGCACTAAAAATGAATCCAGCAGTATCATCCGATTGGCAAACAAGTGACTTGTACAATGCAATGGCTGAAGCGGAAACTGCCAGCAAATGGGATCCAAGTGGTTATGCACCTAACTGGAAAACAGATGCAGACACATTTCCAGTTGCAGTAAAAGAGTACTTGTACTTGTTAAACTTTTGTATGTTTGAATATTATACTCTATGGGAGGGCAGTAGTCTTAGTCCTGAATGGACAGACGACATGCGTACACCATCAGGTATACAAACTAACAATCCATTAGGATATGCATTACACAATACATATATTGCACCAGTAATTAGTAAGCCTAGTTTGACTACAATTAGAACTATGTTTACAGATGGTGATACGGGCAATCCAGCAGATGGTGGACCGTCAGGATATGTACCAACACCGTTACCTAAGCCAGTAATTCAAACAACTGTTAAGCCAGCAACAAACGTTGGTGTAGCAGGTGACAAATTAGGATTAACAGCATTTGACGGATCTTACATATACTACTGTACTGCTAACTATGATGGTAGTACTCCTATTTGGAAATCAACTCCGTTATCAGCATTTGAAACTGCCAACTTTGCAAACGTTGTAGAAGATACTACTCCGCAACTTGGTGGTGATTTAGATATAAATGGAAAAACTATAGCACATACGTTTACATTAGGTGCTAATGGTTCAAGTGATTACACATTTAGTGATGCTGGAAACATATGGTTTCCAACTACAGAAAATGATCCAGTATTATATCTACGTAGAGGTGAACAGTATATATTTACAAACGGTTCAGGTGGAAGTCATCCATTTGAGATTAGAGTAAGTAATGGTGGAAGTGCATACAGCACAGGCGTAACAAACAATGGTGCTAGTAGTGGAAACATTGTATTTAAAGTACCTATGTCAGCACCAGCAACATTGTATTATCAATGTACTAACCACTCAGGTATGGGTAATACAATTAATATTGTGTAATAAATACTATTGTAAGTATAAGGAAATAATATGGCCGCACCTGTTTGGTATACATCTAACACAAACTTAGGCGTAATTCAAGAAAACGAATTTTATCAATTTGCTCTTGATGCCCGTGACTCTGACAGTAATCCTATAACATATAGTGTTATTGCCGGTGAACTCCCTGATGGTATTGAACTTGGTACTAACGGAACACTATTTGGACAACCTAGAAAAGTTGTAGCAGGTATTCCAGCAGAAGTAAGCCAAGATGTTACAGATAGATTTACAGTTCGTGCTAAAAGCACAGACCCTATTATTACTGATAAAACTTTTACACTAACAGTTACCGGACAAGATGTTCCTGTTTTTACAACAGACAGAGACTTGGGTACTTTTATTGATTATCAATATATGGATATACCAATACAAGTAACTGACAGTGACACTGATGATACACTTACATATGAGTTTATAAGTGGTACATTACCAACTGGTGTAAGTTTAACCACAAGTGGTCGTGTACAAGGATTTATTGAACCGGCACTTGTACAAGGTGCAGCGGCAGATGGTAACTTTGATCAAGCACCGTACGACAGTGTGTTATACGATAGTGGTGCAGGTATTGCCAGTTATAGTAGAAACTATAGTTTTGTAACAAGAGTCACTGACGGAAAAGCATATGTTGTAAAAGAATTTAGTTTCTTTGTATACGGTGGATTTGATTTAGGTGCAGATGTTGACACAGTTAAAACAGACTTTACTGGAGTAATTACTGCTGATAACAGTAGTGCATACAGTCCAGTTATTAGGCATGCAATAACAGATATCGGAAGTTACTTACATGATAATAGATTTAATTTTAAGATCGATGCTAAAGATTACAGCAGTGATCCTATACAGTATAGTATTAGTGCAGGAGCATTACCTCCTGGATTAGTTATTGATACTAACACAGGTTGGATACACGGTACACTGCCTTTTCTAAACCTTCCGCAACAAACATATACATTTACTGTAAAAGTACAAAAAGTTACTGATCCAGACAATCAGTTTTCTACTACAAAACAATTTACAATGGATATTGTAAGTAATAAGAATTTAGCCATTACATGGGTAACTGCACCTGACTTAGGAACAATTAATGCAGGTGATATTAGTACTATTGAACTAGTGGCAACAAGTGCCAACGGTACTGCATTGTATTATGAAATTGAAACAGGAACAACTAGTAAAGTACCACAAGGATTACAATTACTACCGAGTGGCCTATTACAAGGACAAGTTAGTTTTAAAGGTTACATGTTAGATGGTGGAACAACAGTATTTGATTCAACTGAATTAGCAAAAACAACAATAGACAACAAATGTACATTTACAGTAAAAGCAAAAGACTCAAGCGAAACTTTGTTTAGCTCAAGAACATTTACATTGTTAATTGATAACTTTTATAATACACCTTATGAGAATGTTTATATTGAATTGTTACCAAAAGAAATAGACAGAACTGTCTGGGATAATATGGTTTACAATGAGCAAGATATTCCACATAACTTCCTATACAGACCAACAGACATATACTTTGGTAAACAAAGAGCTGCAAGAATGTTATTCTTAGCAGGTATGACTGCAAATACATTAAGCAATTATGCTAAAGCAGTATACCAGAATCATTATAATATTAATTTAAGATTTGGCAACTTTAAGACTGCAAAAGCACAAGATAAACAAGGCAATCACATTTATGATGTTGTGTATGTTGATATTGAGGACGTTAATGATCCAGAAGATATTAATGGTATTCCACAAATTGCAAATACAAGTATTTCATACAGTACTATTAACAACCCGATAACAGTTGATGAATCAGCACATATTGAAAACGGTTCAATAACAGTTGATAATCAAAACATTACAAAGTTATATCCTGCAAGATTAAGTACAATGCAATCAAGAGTACAAGATATAATAGGATTAAGCGATAGTAGAACATTGCCTTCTTGGATGACAAGTGTACAAGATAATGGCACAGTTTTAGGTTATACGCCGGCATGTGTAGTAGCATACTTAAAACCTGGAACAGGCGATAAAGTTTTATACTATTTGACAACTAACAAAAGTATTAAACTAAATGAAATTGAATTTACTGTTGATCGTTATACAATAGATGGTTACTTTAGTAAAAATTATAACACAGTAACAGTTACTAACCGTAATAGTAGCGAAGTTACTCCTAATTCTCAACTAGGACCTTTTGATAGATTTATTGATGTTAACGGCGTTAGAGTTTTAGGAACAAGTGCAATAGGNGGAGCAAGTGCAAANACTGATAAGTTTTTAGAAAAAGTAGCACAAATGTATGTANTAATGACCAATCAGTTCTATGATGGCATTAATCCACAGTTACAAGATAACATGATACTTGCACTAAAAGGTGACACTGGTACATTCCATGCAGGTTATCCAACTGCACAAAGAGTTGGCTACTATGGCCCTAGTGCTTATACACCAAGCATAACAAATGATGATGCAATAAATCAGTATACAGGATTGGCAGCAGTTAACAATACATATTCAATGGATGATTATATTTGGGAAACACCAGGTGGATTAACTACTAGAAAAGCAAATATTGTTGAAGTGACAGAGCATGTATTACATACTTTACATGTAAATGGCATTAGAGGTACAAATAATTCAGATGCATTTACTGATTTAAATTTTGAAAGTTCTAGTAGCAAAGCCTACTTAGCAATGAAAGAAGCAGTTGATAACGGTATATTTGATACTACTAGTTACAGTATTACACTTAACGGTAGTGAGACTGCTGATCAAAGAAAACAGTTAGGCAAAGAATATGCATATCTATTAACATTTGGAATGTGGGAATACATTACAGTTTACATTAATGGCGGCACACTAGCACCAGAATGGTCAGATACTGCAAGGACACAATCAGGAATACAAACCAATAATCCATTAGGTTTTGCATTGTACAATGAGTACTTTGGTAAAATGATTGCAAAACCAACTACGTTACAACTTGAAACAATGTTTATTGATGGCAACTTAGGTGAAAGTACATATGTACCAAGTCCAAAAGCAGGTTGGTTAACAAGACCAGAAACAACGTTTGATAGATCAAACAAATCAGAATTTACAGGTGACGGTGCAACAACTGTATTTACAATGGGCTCAACACCAATTGATAGTCGTAGTGTTTACGTTACGATAAACGGTATTGAGCAATTACGATCAGCATTTACAATAAGTGGAGGAACTGTTACATTTGTAACTGCTCCATTAAATGCAACAACTATAGTGTTTGATGATACAAGTTATACAGCAAACAGTTTAGATACAACGTACGATGGCAGTACAACAAGATTTTTCGCATTTAGCGATAAACCAAGGCAAAGTCTGAATAATGGTAACGATTACATCAAGTATCCGAGAACCTTTATTACAGATCTACCTTAAGATAAATATATTATAATATAATGGAGTTTTAAAAACAAAATGGCAAGTTCTATAAACACAGGAAATATTGACGGAGCATATCCGGTTGCTGGACAAGATAACAGTAGTCAGGGCTTTAGAGATAATTTCACAAACATAAAAACTAACTTTGGTTATGCAAAGTCAGAATTAGAAGATTTACAAACAAAAGCAGTCCTTAAAGCAGGATTAACTGGTGTTGCATTAGACAACGACATGGGTGGCAATTTACTATATAACGTAGAAATTAGTCAACTAGCAATGTCTAAATATGCCGCTGGTGTTCTAGCAGGATCTGTTTCGTTAGATTATGCAAATGGTTATTACCAAACATTAACAACAAGTGCAAGTATTACACTAGCATTTACTAACTTTCCAGCAAGTGGAAAACATGCAGAAATGGCAGTAGCAGTTACGGTTGCAAGTGTGGCACATACAGTTACATTACCGGCAGCATGTACAGTTGGTGTAAATACCGTTCCTGGAATACTTAGTAATGTAATTACATTTCCAGCAGCCGGACAATACTTGTTAAAGTTTACAACAGACGATAATGGCACAACTATTGCAGTCGAGTATGCACAAGCACCTGGAATTGCAGGAGCAATTAAATTTGGTACAATAGCAGCCGCTATTGGTTCAGCAGGTGACACAAAAGGCATGGTTTCCATTGATGCAGACTACATTTACATATGTTCAGCAGACTATGATGGTTCAACAGCCGTATGGAAACGTGTAGCAGTAGCAACCTGGTAAAAAAATACCAAAAAAGATAAAAAAACTCTTGATCTTGCCAACAAAGGTCTGTATACTGTAAAGATAGTATACAGACTTTTCTATTTTAAAAACAGGAGTAATTATTGGACAACGTAGACTTAAATAAGTATAAGGACTTTGTTAAAGAAGTAACAAGTGAAGCATCAAATAGTACATCTGCTTTAACTGAAACTTTAGATAACTTAGAACAACAAAGTGGTGTTAATATGGCATTACTATTGACTGGAGCCATTGGCATTGCAAGTGAAGGTGGAGAATTTGCAGAAATTGTTAAAAAATGTGTATTTCAAGGTAAACCACTTGATAATGACACTATCTTTCATGCTAAACGAGAACTTGGTGATATTGCTTGGTATTGGGTTAATAGTTGCCGTGCATTGGGTTTAGACCCTAACGAAGTTATAGCAGAAAATGTAAACAAACTAAAAGCACGTTACCCAGGTGGCGAGTTTGATGTACACTATTCAGAAAACAGAAAAGATGGTGATCTCTAGTGTTAAAAACAAGAGACCATATTGTTGTTGGTATTATTAGTATTGTATTGACGTTGAATGTTAAACTATTTTTTACTGGAAACTTTATATCTAGTATATTTGCAGGATTTCTTATTGTTTATTCATGGAACTTCTTTCAACATTATGCATTTGCTCGTAAACTACAAGAAGATAACAAAAGGAGATGGTAAATGGCACATCCACTTGAGATCAATCTAAGTGAACTAACAGATGATGAACTTAATGATCGTATTAGCGAGTTATATGCTCGTGCAAAGTTCTTTGGACCAAATGGTAATGCAAACTTTTTAGGTCAGATATACATGCTTATTGAAGAAGCAACAAACGAGCAAGTGTTAAGAAGTGAACGACAAATGGGCGGTTACGACAAAAATAAATGAACACAGACGAATACGGACTAGTATATTATAACGAATTAGAGCTATTTAAAGCACTCTACAAGGACCCTAATATTGATTTAGGTAAGTTTAGTGTACTAGATCCTGATAGGTTTAACAGTAGTGTTAAAATGCTTTACAGTGATGCACCTACACTAAAACGTATTGAAAAGCCAACAGTAAGTGTTGACGAGTTTGATAAAGCAAATCAAAGCAACTGGAACATGCCTAAAGAATACCAAGAACTAGATATTGCAAAAGTAATACTAGATAGTTGCAATAATGATGATGAGTTACAGAGATGTGGCAAAGAGTTGTTGTTATTTCAAGAAAGAAAACTCTTAAATTTACTTAGGTTTTTAAAGTATTTTGTTGATACAATGAGAACCAACAACGTTGTTATAGGACTAGGCAGAGGCAGTAGTGTTTCTAGTTTTGTTTTATATAAACTTGGTATACACAAGGTTAACAGTATGTTTTATAATCTTGACGTTGAAGAATTTCTAAGATAAATAATAGTAGCATATAAAGGAAAAAACATGGCCAAAAGAGCATATAGAACCGCTTCTGGAAAGATGGTGGATATGGATACACTGGCACTTAAAAACGAAACTGTACTAGCAGTTGGCAATATGAATGTCAATGCTCGTGGAGATAAAGTTGGTAACGGTGGTCAAATTATTCAAACAAGAGAAGAACTAATGGCAGAACATTATTCTATTCGTGATCAAACTATTCCAGCAGAAGTAGAGCTTGAAAAAGCACCTAAAGATAAAACAAACAGAAATGCACCAGTTATTGATGCTGACCCTGTAATTACACCACCTACGCCACCAGCAAAAGACTTGTCTGATGATGATGAAGGTGTAATGGAAGATCCTGTCGTTGAACAAGCCGCAGACGTACAAGCAGAAGAAGGCGAGTGGATTGAAGATGAAGAAGGCAACTTTGTTAAAAGTGTAGATGTTCCAAAAGCACCAGAAACAAGAGGAATTGCAGACGCAATAGCAGATAGCAAAAGTGTAAGTGTACCTTTTGTTGAAAGTGAAAAACAAAAAGCAAAAAAGAAGAAAGGTATTAAAAGGATATAATATGTCAGAACAAATTAATTTTGATCAGTTAAACCGTAAAGCAGGTTACCATTCAGCAATCAAGGCAAATACTGTCACACCATTACACGAAGGTGTAATTGTTAGTGATATTAACTTTGGTGAACGTACAACTGCAAGTGGTATTATTATTCGCAGTGATGACGGTACATCACATGGAGTTCGTCCTCGTTGGGGTAAAGTTTATTCCGTTGGACCAACACAAATTGATGTAGAAGTTGGACAATGGATTATGATTGAACATGGACGTTGGACTAGAAGTTTTGACATTATTGATGATAGTGGCATTACTACAACACTATGGAAAGTTGAAGAAAAAAGTATATTGCTTGTTACTGATGAGCAACCATTAGAATATGGCGACACAAATCCTGACGCATATTATGGATAATTAGTGCTTGACTTTACAGGTAAGTTACACTATAATAAAACATATAAACAAATCAATTAGGCAAACAGATGCAAGAATTATGGACAGAGAAGTATCGTCCGGCTACGGTCGACGATTATGTATTTCGAGATGACGCACAAAAGAACCAAGTAAAAGGTTGGGTAAATGAAGGAGCAATTCCGCATTTACTTTTTAGTGGTGCACCAGGCGTTGGTAAAACTACACTAGCAAAAATCCTTATAAATGAATTAGAAATTGATGAGTATGATGTACTAGAGATTAATGCTAGTAGAGAAAACTCTGTTGATACTATTCGTGACAAGATTACTGGCTTTGTACAAACTATGCCTTTTGGTAAGTTTAAAGTAGTATTACTTGATGAGGCTGATTATATATCGCCAAACGGACAAGCGGCATTACGTGGTGTTATGGAAACATATGCCAATACTGCTAGGTTTGTTTTAACTTGTAATTATCCAAACAGAGTTATTCCAGCACTACACAGTAGATGTCAAGGCTTTCATATTGAGAAGGTAGATACTACAGAATTTACTGCAAGAGTGGCAACAGTCGCAGTAACTGAAGGTGTTGATATAGATATTGATACATTAGACAGTTATGTTAAAGCAACCTATCCTGATTTAAGAAAATGCTTAAACTTAGTGCAAATGAATACTGTTGATGGTAAATTACAAAAGCCACAGGAAAGTGACGGAGCAACTGCTGACTATAAACTACAAATGGTTGAGATGTTTAAAGCAGGTAAACTCCGCGAAGCAAGAAAACTATTATGTAGTCAAGTACGTCCTGATGAAATGGAAGACTTATTCCGTTGGATGTATGACAACTTAGAATTATGGGGTAGCACTGATGAAAAACAAGATAGTGCAATTCTTATAATAAGAAACGGGTTAGTTAATCACAGTTTAGTTAGTGATCCTGAGATTAACCTAAGTGCAACACTTGTAGAATTAACACAAATTAGTTAGAGGGATATATGCCAAAAATGACACAAAAAGAATTAGACGATCATCAAGCAGAAATACAAGCATGGTTGGATAAAGGTAATAAAATTACTGTATGTGAACCAGGTGCTAGAACAGAAGATATTAAAACTAATATGTGGGGTGGTAAAAAGAAAAAGAAGCCTGAACCTAAAATAGAAGACAAGACAGAAAAGAAGTAAATAGTAGTACTACAAAGAAGTAGTTTTACAAAAACAAGGAGATATCAAATGTATCATCACAGCGAATCAATGGTTTGTATGTTAGAAGACATGCAACATAACGCCGACCAAATGGAAGCAGAAGTAAAAATGATGCTTGAAATGGAAGGCAGAGCATACGGAATCGAGTTAGATAGAAGAAAAAATGCAAGAGATCTTATGGATCAACTCTCTGCACACATCAATACTCAACAAACAAACGATGCCGCAATGACTTGGGCATATGTTAACGAAGGACAAGCAGATTATGATACTGCTATGCCAGACGATTACATTCCAGCAAGTACAATGCCAATGCTAACTGAAGGAACCATGCCGGAAACAGATGAAGACCATCATGTAGAGCCAGAAAACCTTCCATAAGCAACAATATATTACCAAATACTGAAAAAGGCACTTAATAGTGCTTTTTTTTGTCTTTAAAGGTTGACAAACTCTATATCTGTGTTACATTAATAAAGTAAGTTAATTAAAAGGAGAGTTCGATGAGCAAGTACTTTTTTGAAAGACTAGAGCAGGGTTATGCAGGACGTAAAGGAAAAACATCAGGATGTTGTAAGTTACCCTGGTGCGATAAGCCACGTACTATGTACAAAGGTGTAGGCGGTACACTATGTGAAGAACACCAAGGAAAAATGAGAGAATACGGTGGACCTGCTAGAATGGATCGTAAATGGTCATTTAACAAAAAAGAATGTTGTGAAATGTGTAATTTTGATCCTAATAAACAAGAACTAGTTAAAAAGATATCAAACCCTCTAGTACAAAGACGTACTGCACTAAGTTTGTTAATTGTGGATCATATTAAAACACAACGTGATGGTGGAGATGATTCACCAGAAAATGTACAAACGTTATGTATAACTTGTAACTTTGTTAAAACAATGCTAAGTGGCGATAGTGTACCTAAGAAGTTGTATAAGAATTTTAAAGAATATCAAAGGGTACTAGACTTACTTAAACCTATAGCAAAAGAGGTATTAGGATGAAACCAGTAAGAATTATCAATACAACAGTTAAAGATGTGCTAAACGGCAACTTTGAAGGTGCATACATTTACACAATTAAATTTAGTCCGGGTACTGCTTTTTATATTGGTATTACACTAAGAAATGTAAAAGCAAGATTTAAAACACATGTTGCTAAAATGCAAGGTATTAAAAAATACCCTGACAGGCCAAAGTGTTTAGAAATGGTGTTTGAAGATAAATCTCAAATTAATTTTAAGTGTATTGGTAGACAAACATTTGGATACAAAACTATTAGAGCATTGCTTGAAGAAGCAAACTTAACCTTTGATATGTTAAATGCTGATGTACAACTAATGCAAATTAGTGAAAAAGCATTAGACGACCACGGTGTTGATTTAGGCAGATTAACAAACAAATTTTACATGGAAAAGTATGAAACTAACTTAATTGAAACCGTTGAGCCACTTGCTAATGATGAAACAATACACTTAGCAGAAGAGAAATTACTTAAAATTAATTCGTTAAATTTAGGTTGACAGATCCGTATATTGTGCTATTATAAAATAGTAAGTTAGGCAATTAGGAGTTACATATGTATATAGAAATTACAGGTAGTACAAAGAAAAAACGTGAACTAGCAGGTAGTATTACTGAGTTCTGTGCTACTAAACTAATGACTACTCGTCTTGCTAACACATTAGAAATTAATATTGAACTAGTTAATGATCTTGCTAAAAAAGAAGGTGTTTATGGAGATTGTATTTGGGAAGACAAGCCAAATCGTCCAAAAGAATTTACTATTAGAGCTGATAGTAAACTAGCACCGAGGCACATGGTTGAAACTATTGCACATGAAATGGTACATGTAAAGCAGTGGGCAAAAGGTGAAATGCAAGAGTTAGTTAGGCAAAGTAAAACAAGATTTAATGGAACACTATTCGGAGAAACCGAATATTGGGATCGTCCATGGGAGATTGAAGCACATGGTCGTGAGAAAGGTCTGTTCGTACGTTGGGCAGAAACAACTGGTAAATGCAATGAAGCATGGACCCAAGAAAACTTATATTAGGAAAAGTAATGCAATTAGAACAAAGATATGAAGTGAAACCAGAAGAGCGGCAGTTACAAGACGTTGGTGAACGTATGATGGACTTGGGTTGTAAATTAGATGATCATGTTAAAGCAAACCAATATAGTATAATTGGTAACCATTTGGCAAATGCAGGTGCATTATTTGAGAAACGTTATCCAAAAGACTTTACTGAACAACAATTAGGCTACATACATGATGTGGCTAGAGGCATGGGTTTTAAATGCTAGAGTTTATTGGATTCTGTGCAATAGGTTATATACTACTTAAAATGGCTCCGTCTATACTTGAAGGTGCATTTAAGTTTGCAGTAACCTGCATTGGATTTGCTATGTTTCTATTAATAGTATTTTATTTTGTTGGCGTATATTATCCAGATGGAATTAATGTGTAATGGATAGTACACAAATGGTTCAATATATAAAACAACATCACAACCCGGATCTACATCAAGATTATTTGGATCATATAAACACCTACAGTAAGTTTGAGTTACAAGACGTTGCTCTAAGTACAGTTAAATTAGATTTGCCTGGACTAGATCAACAAAAAGTTGAAACGTATAAACAGTTAGATTTTAACTGTGCTCCTCCTATTGTTATAGGCGATGGTTATATCATAGATGGTTATCATAGAGCTAACGTGGCACAAGCATTAAATATTACTAGTATAACAGCATGGGTTGGTGTTTAATGGATGAAGTAATACTTTGGGAGTTTCGTAAGTACTTGGTTAAGTATATTTGTATAAACAATTACTCACCACGCCATGCAAGACTGTATATTATGGGTAAAAAAGGTTGACAAATATTGTAAGTGTGCTACATTAAAATAGTAACAAGGAGTTAAAGATGGCTAAACAAACTTTTAAATTTAAAGATGTTATTATTGCTAGTATAGTTGCTGATAGAATCAACAAAGGTTACATTAAAGAAAGTAACTACAAATATGATCAAGAAGGTGAAACTTATGTTCCAACTTCTGTTGCTAACAAAAATATTATGCGAGAGATACTAACTCCTGGACAACCTGTTAGAACTGAAATGCTGTTGCTTGGTAAGTTGCCACTAAGTGCAACAGACAAAGACTTTAAACTTGCTGATCAAATTGTTGATCACATTGAAGGACTAGCACTTAAGGCTCTTAGTGATGAATTAGCAGGTTATGAAAAGAACATATATAATGTATACGAAACTGATGAAGTAACCACATACGATTTTGGATTAATTGCAAGTTTTCCAAGTTCATATAAACGTAGTGCTAAAAGCGAAAAACTTGAAGTACAGATTGGCAAGTTATGTAGCGATAGTGGATATATTGGTAAAGCAGGTGAAAAAATTGAGATTGATCTTAAGATAGTAAAACACATTTTTAGTAGGAATTACAACAGTCATATATACACTGCTATTACTACTGATAACAAATTAGTTAGTTTCTGGAGTCAAAAGAGTCCGCAAGAACTAGTAAAAGTTGGCAAAACTATGACAGTAAAAGCCAAAATAAAGAACACAAGTATGAGTAGGTTCTTTCCTGGAATCAAAGAAACTCAGTTAAATTATTTGAAAAAAGTTGCATAAAAAGGTTGACTTATCTTACAATAGTGCTATTATATAATAGTAAGTTAACAAAAAGGAACTAAAAAATGTCAAAGCCAATTTCAGTTGCACAACTTAAGAAAAACATTATTAATAATATTGAAGCACAAAAAATATTGTGTAGAACATTACCGTACCAAATTAAACATGAGATGGAAAATCTTAACAATCCAAAAGTTATTAAGCATCTTCAAGCAAGACTTGATATGGTTCAAAATTTAAGTGGAGCATGTATATAATGAAAAAGAAAATTCAAATTACTGCAATAGTAAAAGAGTACAAAGAGCTAACTTTACGTTCNACTGGAAAAACAGTAGAAGATTTTATGAGAGTAGAATACGAAACTGGTAAGCACGATAGTATAAGTGATGCAGAAGCAGAATTGCTTACTATGATGG
>JGI24005J15628_10001113_pt1 | contig 14584 bp, 9 predicted proteins | sample LinPmetageLP40_FD_15628 | JGI IMG/M metagenome (IMG submission 15628)
GCCAACTTTACAAGCCTTTGGCACGGGATCTGCAAACACTGCCCTTATTATGCAAAATTGTGCTGATCCAACAGGTACGGCGGCAGAAGCGGTAGATGATTTAGTTGAAGGAGGATACAGTGACTGGTTCTTACCTTCAAAAGAAGAATTAATAGTAATGCGTGCAAACGTTGGTAAAGGAGCATCTGGTTCGCTATTTAACATAGCCGATATTAACGGTACTCATTGGACTTCTTCAGAAGCGCAAAACATCCAAAACAATGCTTGGTTCCAAAACATGAATAGCGGAGTAAGTGCTCCAGGAGGCGTTAAGACACTAAGTGCAAAAGTTAGAGCTATCCGATCTTTCACATTATAATAAATAAAATAATAATACTATGCCACCACTTTTTGCTGATTTAATATTAGTTTTTAATTATCCTTTAAACGACTCGCTTCAAATAGGTGACCAAGTGTATTGGAGTTCTACTTCTTCACTAGGCGGTTTTTTACATGATGCAAGTGGTATGGTAATGCATGTTGGCGAAGTGACAGATATATATACTAATCCTTTTATCCCAGCTGACCCGCTTGCAATTCCACCTATTGTAGAAGTGCTCGCAACACACAATGTAAAAGTTACAACTTATCACGTTGATTCTAATGGCGATCCACTACCTAACGTAGTGCCTCCAATTAACACTCCTCCGGATACTTTTATATCTTTTTCAAAAAACAATGTTGTTAACAACAACGATTTAACTGGGTATTACGCTAACGTGCATTTTCTTAATAACTCTGACGGTAAAGTTGAACTGTTTAGTGTAGGAGCCGGTATTTCAGAAAGTAGTAAATAAATAAATATATAATTATGGCAATAATATCAGAGTTTAATTTAGATTTATCGGCTTTAGCAGCTACAAGTTCTAGTAGGCAGTTTTCTGTAGCTGGTAGTGATGGAGCTGTTTTTTCTCTTGAAATTAAAAATGAAGATAACTATTACTACAATTTTGTAACAAATCTTTTTCAAGCAGCAAAAGCAAGTTTGCATGATGAAGTTATTGTTAATGGTTATTTTAATGGTAAAATAATTTTTCCAACAGTCACAGATAATGATCAATACGATATATTTTTATTTGCCCAGCCAGTAACAACTAGTCACGCTGACTACAATGAGGTTAGGTTTGGAGATGGTAGTATAGATATAAACTCATCAACAGGATCTGACTCTCTTTTAATTAAAAAAGTTATTTACCAATACTTAGATCAAACCTTAACAGTATCTCCTTACTCTGTAGGCGGAACAATTGAAGTTGGATCAGTGGTAAGTGATACTGTAACCGTATCTAGAGGTTTAAACGCCGATTTAAAAGCTTTTTCAATAGCTTGTTCTGTATCAACCGCCACTAAATGCTATCAAATAATAAAACAACCTGTAAGTGATGATGCAATTGCTTTTATACAACCAGTTTTTGGTGATCTTCCAATAACTATTCCAGGCGAAAATATATATCCAACGGCTACAGCTGCTTTTACGGGTGACGATATAAACGGAGCCATAACAAGCGGCGCTGTGGTAAGAATGGATAACACCGATCTATCAGCAGTTATTAAAGTTGGAGATAAAATCACTACAACAGTAACAACAGATACTGTTGATGGCGCTGTTAGCAGTGGCATTAAAGTAGTTATGGATAACAACGTTGCCACTAACATGGCTGTTGGAGATCAAGTTACAGGTAACGCATTTTTAGATGCAAATATAGTAACTGTTGCTGCTTTAAACCCAGATACCGACAATGTTAAGGAGTTTTCTTTATCTGAAGCTGTAGCTATATCAGACGGTGTAACGCTCTCTTTTAGTTCTAAAATTAACAGAAGTTTAACGACTGTAACTGTTGTTGAAACTAGTGGTACAGCAACTGATTTTACAATGTCTCAAGCAATTCAATTTCGAGACAATGCACCCTTAACTTTTTTTAATCAAAAAAACTACCAGTGGCCAATAACTAATTTTGTAAATATTTTAAAAGAAGATATGGTATTAGTTCCTGGTGGGCTTGTACCCGCTAGCACTACTATAAGTAAATACGAAGATACAGTAACAGAGTTTGCTGGAACTAAAGAAGAGAAAATAATTATAAAAAAAGCGGTGCCAGCTGTTAACACGCTCGCTGTAAAGCCTGTTATTACAAGAGGTGATATATCAACTCAATCAGGCTCTATTGTTTTTAATAACCAATTACCATTAGCTGTTGCTGGTAGCACTCAAAAAGCTGGTGGTTATGGTGAAAGTGAAATACTACGTGTTTTTGGTTATGAAGTTGAGTTTTTTAATCTAGCCATAGCCTTAACACCAATAACTACTACTACCACATCGGCTGTTGATAACAGCACTAGTGTTCCTGTAACTTCTAGAAACGGTATACTTGATGATGTTAGTACAGTTAGCGGTATAGGTATAAATCCAAAAGCACTTGCTCCAACGGTTGATACTGGAGCTGGGGCAGTAAGTGGAGCGGGTACGTTAGTACTGACAGCTGCACAAACTTTAGAAGAAGGAGCGACGTTAGCTTTTGCAAACGCAGGTCAAACAGCAACTATAACTGGTAACATAAGAATAGTAAGAGCAGGAAGTGCAAATCAAACTTTAAGGTTTGACGTTGATAAGCTTCTATCTATTACCTAGAGTAAAATAACGAGCAAAACTGTGACTATTATAGATATAAATTAAATTAAATTATGTCTAAAAATGAATTACAAACTCTGTTTGATAATACACCAGCAAAATCTTATAAAGATAAAATAAATCAAATAGAAGAATACTTAACCGGTATAGAAGACGGCGTAAACGTAGTAGTTGGAAATGGAAACGAATTAATATACCCAGATATGTGGGGATACAAACACTCTTTTGCAGATGGTATTTATATTAGAGAAATGACAATGAAGCAGGGTCAATTAGGGTTTTCTGCCATTCACAAACATAGTTATGGATTTTTTTTACTTTCAGGGGTTTTAGCATCGTCAAAAGAAGAGGGCGTAGAAGAGTTTGTTGCGCCATGTTATATTGTATCACCGAGAGGTGCTAAAAGAGTGGTATACGCGGTAGAAGACTGCGTTATAACAACAGTACACGCTAATCCAACTAATACGCAAGATTTAAAGGAAATTGAACAAATAAACGTAGTGTTTAACTGGAAAGACTATGACGAATATTTAAAAGAAAATAAATTATGATAAATTTAAACGGTATGATGTCACCAAACAACCGCATGGATAAAGCCATGGGGTTTATTGCTGTTGGTGCCGCAGTTTTATCTACTGGTGTGGGTATGATTGGAGCTAACCAAAGAAAACAAGACGCAAAAGGTATAGCTAATACAGCTAGAGACCAACAAGCTGAACAACAAAGATTGCTTAATATAGAAAAAGAAAAGTATAAATCTATGAATTTTACAAATCCTTATAAAAACATGGAAAATACATTTGAAGATTTAACTGTAAACCAACAACAAGCTCAATTTCAAGCGCAGCAAGGAGCTCAACAGAGAGCTAACGTTATGTCTAATTTACGTGGCGCCGCTGGTGCTAGCGGCATAGGTGGCTTAGCACAAGCAATGGCTAACCAAGGTCAACTGCAAACCCAAAGAATATCAGCATCTATAGGTGCACAAGAATCAAGAAACCAAATGGCATCAGCAAGAGGAGCTTCGGCTGTTCAAACCGCTGAAAGACAAGGTGATCAAATGGTTCAACAAGCTAATATGGATAGACAATCAACTCTGCTTGGCATGCAAATGGGACAGGCTACGGGTGCTAATCAAGCCTTTCAACAAGCTCAAGCAAATCAAATGAATGCGCAAATAGCACAAGACCAAGCTTTAACAGATGGAATTAGCGGTATAGCTTCAACAGCAATTGGAGCTGGAGCTGAAGATATGTTTGTTGGGTAAGGATAATAATAAATAAAAAATAATATGGGAGCAGATAGTACATTAGTAAACGCAGCATTTAAAGAAGCTACAAGTAGAGCTGGGGCAACCGCTATAAACATGAAGCCACTATATGATAGCGGTGTTTCAAACATGAATAAGGCACTTGACAAGATTAATAATGCTATGGGCTTATATTCTGCAAAGAAAGAAGCTAATAGAGTTGGTGTAAGAAAACAGATGGCTGAATTCCAAACACAATCTAACGCTCTTGTTAAAGGTATGTATGCTCAAGATGAACCAATGCACAGTGCCTTTATAAATGCTTTTAGAAAAAGGATAACAGATCTTCAAGATGAGTTTGAAGATGTTAACACTTATGGCAAGGGTGATAATCAAGAAAACTCTAATGCTAGAGCTAGGATAATGGGTGAGTTACAAAGAGTTCAAAATCAAGCCACAAACTTTAGAGCTGGTACTGAAATATTTTTTAACAACCTTAAAGATGTTGATTCAGGTAGAGTGTATGGCCCAAGTGTCGCCGCTCACCAACAAGCTTTGAACTTTAAAGATTACGATACATTAATTGCAGAAGGAAAGATAAAGGTACAATACGGTAAAAATGGTATAGAAATAATATCTAGTGGTTACACGACTAAAGAAGAAGACAATAAATTATTTATTACTGGTGATATGGCAAAGCCAATAACTGTAACTTTAGATTCTTTAAATCAAAATTTTCCACTAACAAACACTGCACATCATACTGAAATTACAAAAGTTATAAATAACAATATTGAGCGCGGCGTTGCCAAAGGAACAGATGCTAAAATAGCTTTTAATTCAAATGGAGAGATGTTAGAAATGGATTATGATTTAGAAGCATCTAACGCTGCTTTTACAAGACTTGTTAACACTGAAGAAAATTTTAGAAATGTAGTTGATTCAACTATTGATGGTTTATACGAGGTAGAAACATCGTTTAGAAGTAGTTTAGAAAACGAATTAAGCATACCAATAGCTGTTTTAGAAAACATGATAATAGATGATAATAACAATGGTATTAACGATATAGAAGAAATATTTACCTTTTTAGATCGCGAAAACGACGGTATTATAACCGCTGAAGATGTTGCTAAAGGTGAGGGAAACCCTGTTTTTGAACAAAACCTTGATTCATTAATCGATGCANTAACNAATACTGATCACCCAGCGTTTAATATGAAAACCTCNGCGCCTATGTTAGGTGCNTTTTTAGCAAAAATTAGCAAAGGTCGTGAAGAAAGAGCTTTTAACTCTACTGCTGGTTCTAGGAAAAAGGATGATGGTAAAACCGGTAACTACATTGTTAATGGTAGGGAAATGAATTCTGAAACGTTTGAAACAAGTTATGGCTCTACGGTTAGGATGATTAATAATCCTCAAGAAGGTGACGTTGGCACTGGTAGAACCGGCTCAGGAAAAGATGCTATCACGCGTAACTTTATATATAAAAACGGTAAATACTTCACTGAAACTCCAGGTGGAACTCCAGGTGTTTACAACAAGGAAACTACCGCCTACAACATGGCTGTTGAGACTGGCCTTATTAACTACACAAATGTTAAAGCGCCTGATTTAAATCTAGATGATGTTGAGGTAGAAGAATTAGTTGAAGTTGAAGTACCTAACTCTGCGGACTTTGCAGCTATTGTTTCTCCTAAAAAAATACTTGCTAGTTGGAAAAAAAGATACGAGGGCAAGGGTTTTAAATATGACACGTCTGGTGGAGGTACAGTAGTAACTATAACCGCTGACAACGGGGAGACACACGTTGCAAAACTAGCTACTTTACGGGGAAATAGAAACGATCAAGCAAAAGCTTTAAACGAGTTTATAGAGAAAAACAAAATATAATATATGTTTGAATACGAAGGCGGACAATATACGATACAAGATTTAAAAGCCCAAGCTGACAAGCGAAGCATGGACTTTGAGGAGTTTATGCAAAAGATGTATAGCAAAGGTATGACTCAAGCTAAAGACTCTTCTGAAGGCCAAGGCCTTAATTTAGATATGTCTTCTCAGCAGCCTTTCGAGCAAGAACAACCTGGTGTTAAAATCAACGAAGATGACGCTTGGTATACAAAAACGCTTAAGGTAACTGATGATTGGAGTGCTAAAACAATAGGTGGTTTTGTTAACTACGTTAAAGGCGTAGCTGAGTACGGTGGAGCGCTAGAAATATCGGCTAGTGATTGGTGGGCTAGCAATTCAGGTGAGACAGAGCAAGAAGGCGTAGATAGAAGAGCCAATATTAAAGAAAAACACAGTCAAGGTTTGTTAGGTTTATTAGATCCAGTTTCAAACTTTTTTGAAGAGTCTGAAATAAAGGCTGAGGGTGGTATAACTGAAAACATAAAAAATGGTAATTATTTAGAAGCAGGTAGATTAACCGTTGGAGCGGCTCTAGAGTCTATTCCATCTTTTATTTCAGCGGCTTATGGTATTGGTGGTTTTACTGCTTTAGCTATAAGCACCGCCGGTAATAAGTGGGACGAAGAGTTTAAAAATGACGGAGAAGCAGGATCTGGTAAGCTTTTATTAAACGCAACTGGTTCTGGTGTTATTGAATCAACTTTTGAATTAGCAACAAGAGGCTTGTTAAAAAGAGCTGGTATAATCAATGCTGGAGGAAATGCTAAAGCGGCTAAAGAAGTAATAGAAGGTGGTGTAACTAAAATGTTAGCAAACATAGGGCTTGGTATTGGTGGAGAAGGAGCTTCAGAGGCATCTACGGAACTAACGTCTTTACTTTGGGACAAATTAACTTTAGGAAGAGAGATAAATTGGGATGAAGCTATATATCAAATAGCTGACGCTGGAATAGTAGGTAGTTTTGTAGGAAGCACGACAAGTACTTTTGGTGAGTATGTAAAGAGCACTCCAAAAGCTAAAGAAAGAGCAATATCAATATTGACACACCCAGTTATAAGTAAAAAAATAAAAGAGCACGCTGACAATATAAATAAATTAACAGGTGATCTAGCCATATCTTCAAAAGCAGGCAAAAAACTTATAGTAAAAAAGATTAACAAAGAAATATTAGAAATTCAAGGTTTAAGAGGTAGATCAGAACAAGGTTTATTAAACTTAAATGGCTTAGAGATGCAGCAATATGCTGCGAATGTCGAGCAAGCGTACGAACTAAACTCTATATTAAAGTCTGAAAAAGAAAGTGATAGTGCTAAAAAAGAAGCACAAATAGAGTTAGATGCTTTTACTAAGTCAAACCTTCACATGCTGGATGTTTCTAGCGAAAGAACTCTAGACGCTAATCTAGCTATAGCAAAAGATGCGGATGCTAAAATTGGTTTAGAACAAATAATAATAACAACTGATGCTGAGTTTGCAGCGCTACCAGGTGGTGAGTCTGGTGCTGATGGATTTATATTGGACGGCAAAGTGTATATAAATAGAGAGATAGCTTCTAAACTAGCGTCTGTGTCCGTAGGATCACACGAGCTACTTCATGGTGTTACAACCGGTCATTTACTTGGCTCAGATGGCTTGGTAACAAAAGATGGTGTTGAATTTATTGATGATATGCGTAATAGAATGTCATCAAAAGAAAGAGCTATTGTTGAGAAAAGAATAGAAGATAATTACAAGTACGAGAGAGATTCAGAGGGTAAAAAAACCAGAACAAAAGATAAAAACGAATACTACGACGAATACTTAAATGTTTTTCACGATGCTATTGTTAAAAAGCAAATAACTTATAATCCTGCTATCGAAAAAATAGGCCAAGTCTTTTCTAAAATGTTTAGAACAAAAGGGTTTGACAACGTTAAGTTTAATAATGGTAAAGACGTTTACAACTTTGTAAAAACATATAGTAAAGATATTTTAAAAAATAAAGTTTCTAAAGAAACTATTGCATTTGCAAAACCTACTACCAGTAAAGTTGTTAAAAAATCATTAAGTAAAGACCAAACAAACTCAGTAAATGAATTAGCTGAAATGGGTTGGACAAATAAAACTTGGAAAGAATCAGGTGCTGATTTTGCTATTAAAGAAATGCAAAGCAATAAAATGCTTGATGGTTTAATAAGATCTAAGTACAAGGCTGATATCGTTCCTGATAACTTTGTTGATTTAGTTTACTCTGAGTTAGTTAGTCACGTTAAAAATTTTAAGCCTGAGCAGAATGACAATTTATTTGGTTGGGTTAATTCTCAAATAGCTAATAAAGCGGGTAACGTCTACAACAGAGAATTTAAGGTTGCTGACGAAATGAAAGGCGCTAAAGATATAGGTAAGACAACTAAAGAAGGTGAAGTTAAAGTTCAAGTTGCAGCCGAAACAGATGCTACTGTAACCGCTTTTGAATCAGAAGATTTATCTCCAGCAGCTCAAGCTAAAAAGAAAGCTGACAAAGCCAAGGGCAAAGAAAAGGTTGAATCTAAGTTTAGAAGACAAATAGGTATAAAAACTGGAAGTGATTTATACAATAAGGTTTTAGATACGGCTCGTAAATCTTTACTAAGAGCATACGAAGCAGGTACATCGGTAAGAAATATACAAAGAAAACTAAGAGACGAGGCTAATGTATACCTGTTTAAGGACATTAAAAACTTCTTGGGTACTAAAGATTACATTAAAAGATTAAAAGAGTTTAGAGTGCCTATAATGAACTCTATCTTCACAGCTGACTTAGTGCAGATGGAGCGTAATACTCCTGAGAGCGAAAGAGTGTTTACTAGGTTTGTAAAAAAACTTACTTCAAAAGAAGACGTACAAGCGGCAGTTGATCAAAACTTGTTACCAGCTTCGGCTTTAAACATAATAGACAAAGGTACAGCCGTAAGCTTATACGAAAAAACAAATCCAACCGAGGCTCAGTTTATGTCTTACTTTGATATACCAACTATAAACCCTAAAACAGGTGCTAGATCCGGAACAAGAGGCACTAGAAAAGATCAGCTAGCTAAAAACATGGCTGGTTCATTATCTTACGACGCTACAATGGAAGTAGCACAAGAACCTGAAATAGCACAAAAAAGAGCTGATTTAGCTGAGCTAAGAGGCGAAACCCTAGCGCAAGATGATTTACAGGTTTTAGCTTCTACTATTGGTAGAGATGTTAATGTTAAGTTTAGTAAGTCTACAGCCGATTATAATAATTTAAAAAGTATTGTTAAGTTTTCACAAACACTAACAAAAAGACAAACCAGTAGAAAACTACTTGTAGGTTTAGAAAAACTAATCAACCAAGAAAAAGAGGCTTCTGTATATAAAAGCGCTTTGATTAAATTAAAAGAGGCTGCTGAAATAGGTGTAGACCTAAGAGAGGCGATGGCTGGAAACATATCACTAAGTGGAATGGTTGATATTGATGCAGTTATAAAGGGAGTTAAAAAACTAAGAGTTAAAGAAGTTAGAGAAATAGGTCACAATGCGTTTGTTAAGCTGCTCGACGGAGCTAGCGAAAATGAAGTTCTTAGTTTTGCTAAAAACGTATTTAGATCTACTAGGTCAGCTGGTGTTCTTGATATTACTACTAATAAGTTATTAATTAGTGAGGTTTTAGACGTTATAAGTAATGGTGAGTTTAAAGATCAATTCACTCTAAAAGAAACAAGCAAAGATTCGGGCAAGTTTAGGTTATTGCATAAAGGCGATAAAGTTAAGCTTTATGAAGATGTTACTAATATAAAGAAAAACGCTAGAAAAAACAAAGATTTAGTAGAAACTGTAAATAAACAAGCGGAAGAAGCGCAAGCTTTTATACTTAAAATTGTAAAAAACAAAAAGATTTCAAAAGCAGATAGAATAGCTATGCTTCAGTTAATGGCTTACGATCAAAGAGGAGCTTTAAGAAAAGCATCAAAAATTGGTATTACGCTAAATGAAAATGTTAAACTGCCTGTTAGCGAACTGGTGTTAGAGCATGAAGTTACTATTGATGATATGTTAGACATGTTAATTGGTTTTGTTAATGAAACTAAAAGTGAAGCCGATATACTTGAAATGTTTGAAAAAAGCAAAGTCCACGTTCTACCAAAAGGTATAGACGCAGTGCTGAGCGGTATAAAAGTAAACGGTATTAGTTATAAAAATAAAGGTGGCTTGGAAAGATACAATCACCCTAACGTTAAAGCATATTTACAAGAATTACAGTCAAAAGGAATAATTACAATACCAATAAAACTAAGTAAGTCAAAAGATTTTAGCACACTACATAATGCCGTTAAACTTTCTAGATCAACTCAAAACCCAACAAAAGGTATTACTGTTCTAGATTTTGATGATACTCTAGCTACTAGTAAATCTTTAATTAGATTCACTAGACCAGATGGAACTAAAGGTACGTTAAACGCTGAGCAATATGCTAGTACTTATGAAAACTTGTCAGAGCTAGGTTATAAGTTTGACTTTTCAGAATTTACTAAAGTTGTAGATGGCAAGACAGCACCGCTGTTTAACAAAGCAATGAAATTGCAAGGTAAGTTTGGTCCTGAAAATATGTTTGTGCTAACAGCGCGACCAATGGAATCCGCTGGCGCTATACACGCGTTTTTAAAAGCGAATGGTTTAAACATACCTTTAAAAAATATTACAGGCTTAGCTAATTCTACTGCTGAAGCAAAAGCGCTTTGGATGGCTGAAAAGGTTGGTGAAGGTTATAATGACTTTTACTTTGCTGATGATGCCTTGCAAAACGTAAAAGCTGTTAAGAATATGTTAGACCAATTAGATGTTAAATCTAAAGTACAGCAAGCTAAGGTTAAGTTTAGCAAATCAATGAATGAAAAGTTTAACGATATACTAGAAAACGTAACAGGTATTGGCTCTGAAAAAAGATTCTCTGAAATTAAAGGTAGAAAGCGTGGTGATGATAAAGGTAGGTTTAGATTATTTATACCACCATCTCACGAAGATTTTGTAGGGTTGTTATATAACTTTATGGGTAAAGGTAAAGAAGGCAACAAACATAGAGACTTTTTTGAACAAGCTCTGGTTAGACCTATTAATAGAGCTTATAGAGAAATAGACACAGCTAAACAAGCAGTAGCAAACGATTATAAAGCATTAAACAAAAAGTTTCCAGATATAAAAGATAAGTTAATAAAAACCACTCCAGATGGTGATTTTACTTTTTCTGACGCAATAAGAGTTTATTTATGGAATAAACATGGCCACAAAATACCTGGTTTAACAGAAACTGATCAAGCCCAATTAACAGAGTTGGTTCAATCTGATACACAACTTCAAGCCTACGCTGAAACGCTAAACATTATATCTAAACAAGAAACTTATGTAGCGCCAGGTCAAGCTTGGGAAATGGGTAATATAAGAATAGATTTAGTAGATGCTACGGGTAGAGTTGGTAGAGCGGAATATTTTTCTGAGTTTCAAGAAAACGCTGAGGTAATATTTTCTGAAGAAAACTTAAATAAAATTGAAGCTGGTTACGGTAAAGATTTTAGAGAAGCTTTGGAAGATATGCTTCATAGAATTAAAACTGGGGTAAACAGACCAAAAGGGGCTAGTGCCAAGCCAAACATGTTTATGAATTGGTTAAACGCTTCTGTTTCTGGCGTTATGTTCTTTAATACTAGGTCTGCTTTACTACAGCAAATGTCTAATGTTAATTACTTAAACTTTGCTGATAACAATATATTCAAGGCTGGGTTAGCTTTTGCTAATCAACCGCAATATTGGAAAGATTTTGCAATGATATTTAATTCAGATATGCTAAAACAAAGGCGTGGTGGTCTTGGTACTGATATTAATGGAGCAGAACTTGCAGAGGCTATAAAGAAAGCTAGACCAGATAGCATGTTTGATCAAGTATCAATCATTGTTGGTAAAGCGCTTAAGTTAGGATTTTTACCAACTCAAATTGGTGATAACATTGCTATCGCAACAGGTGGAGCTGCTTTTTATAGAAACAGAGTTAACAAAAATATAAAAGACGGTATGTCAATTAAAGAAGCTGAAAATGCTGCTTTTACAGATTTTCAAAATATAACTCAATCTACTCAGCAGTCAGCAAGACCCGACATGACATCTAAGCAACAAGCTAGCTGGATAGGTAAGTTAGTGTTAAATTTCTTAAACACACCATCTCAATACAATAGAATAATTAAAAAAGCAGCGTTAGATATTAAAAATAGAAGAATAACAGGGCCTAACACCAATCAAACGCAAAGCGATATGTCAAACATGTCTAGGATATTGTATTATGGTGCTGCACAGAATTTAATATTCTACAGCTTGCAAACGGCTTTATTTGCGGTTATGTTTGGTGATGACGATGAAGATGATGATAAAAGAGCTGAGCAATTTTTAAAGAAAAAAGAGAGAGTTATTCAAGGTTCTATAGATACTATATTAAGAGGATCTGGTATATATGGGGTTGCGGTTTCTACTTTGAAAAATATGGCTATAAAGTTCATGGAACAAAGAGAAAAGGGTTATAATAAAGATGAAAGCGCCGTTGCGCTAGAGCTAGCAAACTTCTCACCTGTTTTAGGTATTAAATTTAGAAGAATTGTTAACGCTGAAAAAACAATTAATTATAATGGTAAAGTTATAGAGGAGATGGAAACTTTTGATCTTGATAACCCAGCTTGGTCTGCAGTTACAAATTACACACAATCACTAACTGGAGCGCCTTTAAATAAGATATATCAAAAAACAATAAACCTTAGAAATGCTTCAGATAGCCAATACACAGCTTTACAAAGAATTTTATTTCTTAGTGGTTATACAACTTGGAGTTTAAACCTTGGTGATACCGATAAGATGAAAAAAATAAAAGAAGATGTTAAAAGCAAAAAGAAAAATAAAAGTAAAGTTAAACAACGCGAAGTAAAACAACGCCAGGTTAAGTAAACAATTACAAAAATAAGTGATAATATAAAGATGGTGAAAAGACTAATAATACTGCTATTACTAGTAACAAACATAGTAACGGCTCAAACGTTTGGTAAACAAGATGTTAAGAAGCTTTTAAAGTTCTCTACGTTCTATGCTGCGGTAAACGGTGGAACATCTTTATCGGATGTAGACGTGTTTTCTGTAAACAACGGATTATCAACACAAACAATTTCAACTCCTTACGATTATAATTTTGCCGTAGGATTACGTAAAATAGCTAGATTCGGATACGAAAATAAAGCACAAACTTTTTACGATGGTACCGAGACAAACTATAGCGATGCAGCCGTTGTAGGTAAGTCAAGAGGGGTTGAATACTTATTTGAAGTAGATTACAAAAGACAAGAAGGCCAAGACTATATGGATCAACATCATTTTATCAGATATAGTTCTGACGATGGTTGCCCAGATGAGTTGTGTATAAACTTTTTTGCTTTAAAAGTAGAATACTTAGAGGATGGATTTGCTGATATTAAATATTTTGAAGCATCGGAAAGGTACAGGGTTAGAAAAAGTAGAAACTTATCTTGGAATATTGGTGCGGCGCATAGACTTGCCGAGCCTTATGGTTACAACGCGTTGGATGAGTGGATGTTAGATAATGGAGATATTCATTATACTTATTTAGCACTACAAGAAGGTTATACGGTTGATGTGTATAGCAACGAATACTTCTCGCCAGACGGTGAGTTAGTAGCTACTAGCCCAGAGGTTTGGGAGGCAGTGGTTATACCAGAAGTTTTAGCTGATTACACTGAAAAGAAAAGAAACGAATTAAATAAAACCCTACAGCACTCGCTTGTTATGGGTTTTGATTATTATAAGTATAGTAAATCAACTTGGATGCATGCTTGGGGAAGTATCATGCCTTATCATTACGATGATGGCAGTGAGTTTTCTTATCACAATTATGTAGATGGACAATGGGCTGATTATTCGCTTGGCTTTATATATGGTATAAAACACAACAAGCAGTTAGGTTATTTTCTTGAAGGGAAATACAACAGGTACTGGAATAGAACTTGGTACGATTTTAAATTAGGTATGAACTACGTTATATTTTAACATGGCAAAAGAATTAAATGAAGATTCAGGTTTTCAAGTAAGTGTAAAAACATTAATAGGTATTGGAGCAGCGATGGCAACTGTTATAAGCATGTGGTTTATGTTACAAGCTGATATTGCTGAAGCAATGGAGTTACCGGCTCCTCTTCCGCCAGATGTTACTCGTATGGAGTTTGATATGAAAGATCAAATGATTAGAGCTACAATCATGGAAACAAAAAAAGATGTAGACGAAATGAAAAAAACACTTGAGCGAATAGAAGATAAACTTTACAAAAGATGATGAGTAAAATAGATATCTCTTGGAAAATAGTTGGTGTATACTTATTAGTATTTATACTGGTATGTGTTTGTGGCAAAGCTTCAGGTCAGATATCTGTGGCTCAATATAACGCTAGCTGGAACTCAGCTAACGGAGTTTCTTGGGTTGAAAAGCTAAGTGATTGCCAAACAATTTCGTATGTAGACATTAGCTCACAAGCAGATGAGGCAACTAAACATAAAATAGCTGTTATACCTACTATAATAATATTTAAAGATGGAGATGAAGTTGCTAGGTTCCAAGCTGATCTTAGCTTTAAAATGATAGCAACAAGAGAAGAGGTACAAGAAGAAATAGATAATATATTAATGAGCGACTTTTAATTATGCCAGGTAGCGATAAACAAAATAGTATG